>QGNH01001351.1_pt1 | contig 34670 bp, 41 predicted proteins | sample 1735481 | NCBI WGS metagenome assembly QGNH01 (sample SAMN09239004, study PRJNA386568) | Viral metagenome, whole genome shotgun sequencing project. | reverse complement strand
GGATCACCGATTTCCCGATGTACGAGCTGAACGAAGAGTCCGGAAAGATCGACTTCAGCCACAATCCGTTCAGCATGCCGCAGGGCGGGATGGAAGCACTGACCACGCAGGACCCGCTGACCGTCAAGGCGTTCCAGTACGACATCGTCTGCAATGGGGTGGAGCTGTCCTCCGGGGCGATCCGCAACCACCGGCCGGATATCATGGTCCGCGCGTTCGAGATCGCCGGGTACTCGGCGGCCGATGTCGAAGCGCGGTTTGGCGGCATGCTGAACGCGTTCCGCTATGGTGCGCCGCCACATGGCGGCTCGGCACCAGGGATCGACCGTATCGTCATGATGCTGGCCGACGAGCCGACCATCCGGGAGGTAATCCTGTTCCCGCTCAACCAGCAGGGCGAGGACCTGATGATGGGCGCGCCGGCCGAGGTGGCGCCGGTACGGCTGAAGGAGCTGTCGCTGAAGCTCGACCTGCCGCCGAAGGCGAGGGGATAACAGTTCCGCTTTGCTCGTACTGCGGTCGGGTGGCCGATCGCAGATGAGCGGCCATCTCCATTGGCGCCGCCCGGCTGGCGCTCGTTTGGGAGCACACCTGCGGTAGTGATGCGCCTGCACGCTGGCGCTATTGCTCGACCATACCTATCTTCGCACGAATGCAGCCGCCGGAGTGTTCGTATGCGCTTTTCTGCCCTGACCATTCTGGCCGCGCTGTTGATCGGTGCTGTGCCGGCGACCGCGGCGGACCAGGCCGCACCGCTGGCTGCCCATCGTGCGTTCTACCAGCTCACCCTGGATCAGGCGCGCGGCGCCGAGGTGGCGGGCGCTTCTGGGACCATGGCCTTTGAGGTACTGGATGCCTGCGACGGCTGGGCGACACGGCAGCGGTTGCAGATGACCGTTACCAACCGCGACGGTCAGGACATCCAGATGCTGTCCGACTACTCGACCTGGGAGAGCAAGGACGGGCTGAGCATGCGCTTTCGCCTTCGGCAGACCACCGACTCTGCGGTGACCAGCGAAGTGGCGGGCGAGGCCTCGCTGGCGCGGCGGGGTGGACCCGGAGAGGTACGCTACAGTTTGCCGGAGGCGACCTCGAAGCAGCTGCCGGTGGGTACGCTGTTTCCGATGGTTCACACCGAGGCGATCCTGACTGCGGCGCGCGCAGGCAAGAAGTTCATCGCCTTGCCGCTGTTCGACGGCACCAGCGAGAAGGGCGCGCAGGATAGTTCGGTGGCGATTGTGAACTGGGGCGGGCCGAAAGCGGGCAAATGGCCGGAGCTGTCCGGGCTATCCAGCGGGCGCGTGCACGTGGCTTTCTTCGATCGCGACGCTGCCAGCCAGCAGCCCGACTACGAGGTGGGCATGCGGTACTGGGACAATGGTGTCGCCGACGAGCTCGATATGGATTTCGGCGACTTCGTGATGAAGGGCACACTGAGCCAGCTTGCGGTGCTGCCGCCAGGCTGTTGAGCTGACGCCATGCCGGACCCCGGCTTTGTTGCGGCCGGTGTCCGGTCCCGCTCGCCTGGAGACCGGGAATGCGATCAGGCGGGGACGGGGAGGGGGGCAGAGGGACGGCGCAGGACCAGGGTGGCGAGGGCGGCCACGAAGCAGGCAAGACCGGTGACGAAGAAAGCCGGCAGGTAGGTGGCCAGTGCGTCGCGTGAAGCACCAGTGCCCCAGGCCGCCACGGCCCCGCCAAGCTGATGCGCAGCGAAAATCCAGCCGAATACCATGCCGGCTCGCTCGCGGCCGAAACTTTGGGCAGTGAGTCGGATAGTAGGAGGAACTGTAGCGACGAAGTCGAGGCCGAAGAACACGGCGAAGATGCTCAGGCCATAGAAGGTGAAGGTGGAGAACGGCAGCACCATCAGACTGACGCCACGGCCGGCATAGTACCAGAACAGCAACCGACGGTTGTCGTAGCGGTCGGAAAGCCATCCTGACGCAACGGTGCCGAAGAAATCGAAGACACCCATCATGGCGAGCACCGAGGCGGCCTCGATCTCCGGCATGCCGAAATCATGGCAGAGCGGGATGAAGTGGGTCTGCACGGTGCCGTTGGTGGACAGGCCGCAGATGAAGAAGGTCAAGAAAAGCAGCCAGAAGACACGCGTGCGGGAAGCGTCGGCCAGGGCTGTCAGGGAAAGCCACGCAACGTTGCCGGTCTGGGAGCGTCGTGGTGGTGGACTGACGACGGTTTCCCCGTAGGGGGCGAGGCCAAGCTCGCCGGGATGGTCACGGGCGATCAGCAGCATCAGCACGAAGCAGATGCCGCAGGCGGCGACGGCGGGGATGACCGCCATGCGCCAACCGAGATGGCTGGCGAGCCAGGCGGCAACGGATAGGAACACGAGTTGGCCGGTGGCGGTACTGGCGCCGAGCAGGCCGAGCACCAAGCCACGTCGGGCGGTGAACCATCGGTTGGCGACGGTGGCGCCGAACACCATGGCGGTCATGCCAGAGGCAAAGCCGACGGTCAGCCCCCAGGTGAGCCAGAGTTGCCAGATCTCGGTCATGAAGGTGGCAAGACCGAGCCCGACCATAATGAGGGCCAGCGCGGTGCAGACCACGGTCCGGAGCCCGTAGCGCAGCATCAACGCAGCGGCAAATGGACCGACCAAGCCGTAGAGCGCCAGGCGCAAGGCGAGAGGGGCGGAGATCGCACCGGTGTCCCAACCGAACTCGGCACGCAACGGCACGATCAGCACACCAGGCAAGCCGACGCTTGCTGAGGTTGCCAGCATGGTCAGGAAGGTCGCACCGGCCATCGCCCAGCCGTAATGGATGCCACGCCGCGCAAGCCAGGGGGCAAACAGGTGCGAGAGCATCAGGGCGGCTCTGGGGGCAGGCCGGCGGCCTGGCGCGCTAGCCGGGCGGCGCCGTCGAGGGCGGCACGCGAGCGGACGGGGTCGGCACGGCAGGCGCGGGCGAGAACAATGCCGCCGGTCAGGGTGGCGAGGATGGCCAGGGCGATCCGCGCACGGTCGGGCTCGGTCATGGTAGGATCGCGGCGGGCCATTTCCCGCTCCAGCACGCTGGCAAGGGCAGCGACGCCGGTGCCCAACGCATCCGCGAGCGGTGGCCCGGCGCGAGCGATCTCGGGGCCGAGGGCCGCCAGCGCGCAGCCTTCTTCAGGGGTGTCGCGATGGCGCTCGGTGAGATAGGCCTCGATGAGGGCGGCGATAGGCTCACGACCGAGGGCGCGGCCGTGCTCGGCCCGGGCGGCCCAACGCTCGGCCGCCTGCGCCATACTGGTGCGGCAGGATTCGACGGCGAGCGCGTCCTTGCTGGCGAAATGGCCGTAGAAAGCCCCGTGGGTGAGGCCGGCCTCGCGGGTCACCTCGGCTACCGGCACGGCGGCGATACCGCGGCGACGGAACAGACGCCCAGCCGCATCGAGGATGGCGGCACGGTGGGAGGCGACAGTGGGACGATCGACGCGCATGGTTTACATGATGATCATCATGAATGAACGGCGCAAGATAGCTGGTGGGCCGGGAAGGCAAATCACGGTGCACGCGGGGTTGGAGCGACGATATTCGGCGGCTGCATATGCTGCCCGGGGCCGGGCGGACGCTCGCTATTTCGACGCCGCCGCCGAAGCCGCTACAGCGACATGATGAAGCGCAACGGGTCGTCAATGTAGCGGAGGTTGGTCACCAAATAAGTTATACGTACAGGCTCCAGATTGGAGTCATGGACTTCCCAGCCGTAGATGGTCACCCCACCGGTGCAGTCCACGATCATGTTGAGCGGGCGGTCGACGCGCGTGAAGACGCTGCTCGGCACGGTTATCGGTCCGCTTGTGGCCGGTTGTGGCGCCGGCTGGGAATCGGCCTGTCCAGTTGATGGCGCTTCGCCGGCGGGCAGATAACCAATGCCGCCGGGCGGGGCGGTCAGCACCATCCGCGCCGTGTCGTGGTGAGCCAACTGCTTCGCCAGCCAGGCCCATTCTTCGGTAGTCAGGTACTCAGCCTCACGGAACGCTTGCTCGATGTGCGCCGCTTCATAAGTGTAACGGATCTCCACCTGCCAAGCCATGCGCTCGGTCAGCAGCATGCCCACGAGACTCGGAATCTCGGCCAAGTTGGACCGATAGGCCATGATAATGTAGCGCATCCGCGGCGGCCTGCTGCCAACAGCGAAGCACTCCAGCATCGTGTCCCAATTGGCCTGGAAGATGCGGTGGCGCGCCCCCTTGCGCATCCGCTCATACAGGGCGGCGTCCAGGCTTTCCAGCGATACGTTGATATGGTGCATGCCGGACTCCGCCAATGCCGCGAAGTAGTCGCGCGGCATCGGTTTGGCCAGATTGGTAGTGTAGAACAATTTGTCGCGATACTCGTCCGGCACCATGCTGATGAAGTCCAGCAAGCGAGGGTGCAGGGTTGGCTCATGCCCGCAGGACAGCCAAAAATTGCCAGGGGACACGTAGGGGATCAGCCTCAGTGCCGAGCGGAAAGTCTCCTCTGACATCATGTTGGTACGATGCACGACTGTGTGGTCCACCAAGCAGAACGGGCAGCGCAAATTGCAGTTGTCCACCAAGTCCATTGCGACGTGGCTGATCAGCGGGGTCTCGCTGGCCAGCGCTGGCGCAACCTGCTGTTCCCCTTCGTTCAGTTGCACAGGTGCGCGTCGGACGGCGTGCACGGCAGGAAAATCCTGTGAGGTGACACCAGCGGCCGGGGTGGACGGCACCGGGAAGACACTGTCGTCCAGCGTTGTGCGCAGCTCCGGCGCCAGTTCGAGCCGCCACGCCGAGCCTGCCGGCCGGACGAACAGCGCGTCCCGCTCGGTCAGCGAAAGCGCTGCGGCAAAGCGGATGTGGAAAGCATAATCGCCTTTGCCCACCCCGACGGCGCGCAAAACCGGGCTGAACCGGTCAGCCACGCCGCGGTGCAGGATGCGCTCCCGCTCCGTGCCGGGCAGCACCACCTCGAACACCAGACGTGCCGTGGGAGCGGCCAAGTCGCGTACCCAACCTGCGACATGGTCAACGCTACGCTCGTCGATATAGCCCTGATAGTGCGGCCCCGGCATACGAGGAGCCCCCAGCTTGCGCCATGCGACGGCGCGCAACCACCTGGCGGCAGATCCTATGTCTCCCCTAAGCTGTCGCCAAGCTTGCCGAGGATACACTGTCAGGCTGGTCCGGCGAACCTGCTTCGGCAGGGATGAAGCGGCGATAGGTCCCCCCCCGGCGTTGGGTATCGCGTCGAGGATCTGATCGGTCATAGAGTTCGGTGCTCCGGTAAGTGCGCGACGCATCATGGTGGCCCGACAAGCCCGAAAAGAAAAACGCCTCCGTCGCAGTGCGGCGGAGGCGTTGCGGCGACGCCTGGGTCTACGATCAGGTAAAGTTCGAACCAGTGACCTTGGTGTTGATGAAATCGATCGTGCTGCCGTCGCTGAGTGTGACCTGCGAGCCGCTAACACCGAAATTGCTAATGTTGCCGATGGTGATGGAGCCAACACCCTCATATTGGGCGCTGAGCGTGAGCGAGAAGGCGTCTGAACCGGGGAGGAAGTCTTTGATGGTGTCGAGGCCGCCAGCATAGGCCTGGAAGTAAGTGTTGTCCCCGGTATAGCCAGTCGCGACGGCGCTGCCGGAACCGAAGCCGATGAAGGTGTTACCGCCTCCCGAGCCGAAGATCGTGTTCGTGCCGGCGCCACCGATGAGGGTGTCACCGGTGACACTGTCCCAGGCAGCGAGGGTGTCATTGTTGCCGGCGCCGGCAACGGAGCTGGCAACAACGAGGTCGTTGTTTGCAAAAGATCCCAGAAGGTTGTTGTTGCCGCCGCCGACGATGGTGGTGGCACCGCTGACCGTGCTGGACACAATGATGTTGTTGCCGCCGCTGCCGCCCTGGAAGTAGCCGTTTTCCTGGTTGCCGCCGTTGCCGCCGCCGAACACGGTATCCGAGCCGGTGCCCCCGTACAATGTGGCCTGGCCGTTATTCGTTAAACCGGCGGACAGTTCGATGTTGCCCGCGCCAGGGGCAATGAAGACGACGTCATCGTTTTGGATAAGGAGGTTGGACCCCGCGAGGGCACTGATGGTGACCGGAACCGTGGACGACCCGCCGATGCCGAGCACTTCGTCGGTGCCTGATTGCGCCACGAAGACATTGTGTCCGCCGGCGGCAACGGAGCCGGTATCGAGGTGGACCCAAGCGTTGGTGTAAAGGTTTACGGTGGTAAAGCCCTGGTTGCCCTCGATATAGGCACCACCCTTGCCGGTGTTCGAGGGGTCCGTTGCGGGAACGCTGGAGCCGCCGACATTGACCACGGCACTCGAAACCGACGTATTTTCGCTGACGTAATTAGCGGCGCCGCCAAGGAAGATAGAGGAGGGCACGGACGACGTGTCGTCATTAACGAAGACGACCGCAGTACCGCTGCCACCCTCAACGGTCATTGGGGAGGTGCCGCTGATCGCCGCGACGGTGTCATTGGTGCCAGTGGCAACCAACAGCGTGGTGGTGTTTGGCAGTTGATCGAAAGTACTGAGCCCGGGAACGGTGACAATTAGCCCCTGGGTAGTGGACGAAATGGTAGCGTTGGTACTAGTGGTTGTCGGGACGTACGTCACACTGACGACGGATTCGGCTGAAGCGAGAGCCTGTTGCGCCAAGTCAAAGTTTTGGGTCGCGTTGAACGGGATGGATACTGTAACGCCGCCGATGTTCCCGTTTACCGTTGTTCCTGACATTACGCCCTGTACCTCCAGCCCGTGATCGATTGCAACAAATTAGGAACGAGTTGAAGGATCGACGGCAAAAGCCCTGCCGAAGCGATCCTCCCGGGCACTGACGTGGCCAAAGTTCGCGGCAATCAACGATAACGCGGCACCAGCGCGGGACGGGGCCAACGACCTACCAGTTTCGAGCGCAACAGTCATTGCAACCGTCATGAAAGAGTCACCCCTCAGGCACGACATTGGTCTGCGTTAATCACTTCATAAGGTATGGCCGAAGGTGAGGGCAAGCGTTAACGCGTCTCCGAGCGTGACAAAAATCGACATGACAGGGTGCTCTGGTTGTGGAGGGGGACGTTCGCTCGCGCCGAAGTGGCTGTCGGAACGGGATAAAGGCGGTAGCGACGTGCGCTTAGCGTCAGGGTGCCTAAAATTCGCGCAATTATGTCGCAATTTTGGGACAAAATGGAGCAGAGAACGAGCGCCGAACGGGCTGTTCGCGTTCCGGGCGTTACTTCAATGAATTGTTATCGAGATGCGCGGGACCCGTCGGATCGGGGTTGTCGGTAAGTCGGGCGAGGCGGACAGCGGTGCGAACCAGCAGGGCACGATCTTCAAGTGTGCAGTCCCGGTAGGCACGCAGCAGCGCCATCTCGTCGCCACGCAACGGCAGGGGGGCGGCCCCAGCTTCCTGCTCGCCGCTGAGCAGGTAAGCGGCGCTGGTACCAAGTGCCCGAGCGATTCGCGCCAAGTTGCCGCCGACCTGACCTGCACGGCCGGTTTCCCACTGGGCAACGGCACTGCGTGTGACCCCGACAGCGCGTGCCAACTGGTCCTGGGTGAGGCCCTGGGCGAGGCGGGCGGTGCGGATGCGGGAGGCGAGTTCGGTAGCATGGGCGTCGACCATGCCCATTATATAGGTGAACATATCTAACGCGTCAACGTGAACAATGTTGACATGGGACGGTTAGCAGGACTAACTTGACGCTGTCAAAGCGTGAGGACTCCCATGGCGACAAGCAACGAAACCTGGTCGGAACCCCGTGATTTTCGACTGCGGCTGATGCGTCTGGAAGGCGTGGCGTGGGAGGAGATCGCGGAAGCATTGGCGGTCGCTCCGGGCGCGGCAATCGCGCGCGCGGAGCGGATCGGGGCGCGCCGGCCGCCGATCGGCATGGCCGAGTTCGAGGATCCGGCACGCGAGCCGCTGGCAGCTGGCCATCCGCAGGCCTGGCGTGTGCTCACAGAGGGAACTTGGCTGGCCGGAACCCGTTATCCGGAGCTGGCGAGCGTGGAAGGCGTGGCGTGATGTCGGCAAGATCGAGCGCCGGTGGCAGAAGTGACAAGCCTTGTGCGGGCCGCTTCCGTGAGGAGCAGCGCAGAAGCGAGACAACTCGTTCCGGTAACGAGTTCTACGACGCGCAGTTGGTAATGGCACGACTGGAGGAGGCTGGGCGGGCGTTACTGGCATTGCCCCCGAGTGGGTACTCGACAGGCCTGCGAATGAACGTGGCTACGCTGGTCCGCTATATGATTGAAGCGGGGAGCGGCGAGCAGGAGCACCGACGGATACATCCGCCGGTGCCGTCTGCGGCGAGGATCACGCGCATGGACGAGGCATTGGGATGGATTCCGCTTATTCCGCGTGATCGCAGCGTGCTGCGGCGGATCGTCGGTGCACGGGCATTGATCAACCCGTTGACTGACCGGCACCTGTATCCGTGGCGGCGGCTGGGGACGATGCTCGGCGCCGACCACAAGGCGGTTCAGCGCTGGCACGCTCAAGGCGTTGATATAATCGTCAGCGCACTGAACGCTATGGCCTGACACGATGAGCGTCCGGACGGCGCACGGACGCCCGGCAGCAGGCCGGGTGCCGTCGCCTGGATCGCGGGCAGCCCAGGCGTTGTCTCTACGGCAATAGGGAGTCGCCAATGCGGGGCAGACGGAACGCGGTGCTGCAGCGCGGGGTTACATAAGTACCGCTGGCGGCATTGCCCTCGATACGGCCGGTGACAGTGAGAGTGAAGGCCTCGGTGCCGGCGCGGCCCTGCCGGTCGCGTCCGGGCGGATTGGTGACGAGGGAGCCGGCGAAGCTGCCATCGGGCGCCACGCTACCCATAACGACCAGGGCGCCATCGGATGGGGCGAAGCTGAAGCGGTTGGCGGCTTGCACGAGCGTCGCCTGTACGCTCGGGCCGATCGTACAACCTGGCAGATTGCCAACGTAGCGGGATTGATGGGCAAACGGCACACCACAGCTGGTGCCGGTGAGGCAGCCGATCAAAACCACGGTGGCGCGGCTGGTCAGAGCGGGGTGAGCGTGACCATGGCCACGCCTCGTTCGAGGATGCCGAGTTCTCGGGCAGCTGCGCGAGAGAGGTCAATGATGCGCCGCCGCGTGCCCGGCCGGTCGTTGATGGTGACCACAACGTTACGTCCGCTGCCCACCAGGGTCACGCGAACTCGGGTACCAATCGGCAGGCTGGCATGGGCGGCGGTGAGGGCGTCCTGGTCATAGACGCCACCGCTGCTGGTGCGATTGCCATGCCAGCGATGGCCGCCGTACCACGAGGCGAGGCCGCTTTGCTGCCTTTCCGTCGTCGCAGCGTTGTCGTCGAGAAGGACGGCGGTGCGCGTGGACGCGACACGCGTTGCGGCGTGGCCGGCCATCGGGTGAAGGGCAGGTGGGCGGCGCACGCGCTGGACCAGGGCAGCGTTATGGCGGCCTTGGCGGGCCTGATTGGTCTTGCGGTGCTCGGCGGGGGTCGGTGCCCTTGGGCCTGAGGTGTCCTGGGCCTGGGCCGGCAGCGCGAGCGCGGGGCCCATCAGCAGAACCGATACGACGACACCCGAAAGGGCGTTTTTTGCTCGGTCGATCATCAAACGTATTCCCGTTCCAGTGCCGCGGCCCGGTGTTGGGGACACGGCCACGAAGGAGCTGCCTTACCCGAAACCAGGGAGGCAGCAATGATGCGGATCAAACGGCGCGCATTGAGCATACGAAACATGGAATGATCAACCCCGGAATTGCGGCTGAATTGCGGCTCGCGCGGCGGGATGCTGGTGGGGAGCAGATCGTGACTGGGGCAGGCCCGTGGGTGTCCTGAAAGAATTGTTGGATTTTGCTGTAAGGACAATGGGTTCGAGGCTGTCGCGCGCGGGCCGAGAAGGAGCAAGGAAAAAATTCTCGGTTTGAGGAAATTACTCCTTGCCCAAATATCCCATTCCGGCGTATAACTTTCCCCATGATCGACGGCGTGCGGGGACGGAAGTCCAGCACGCCGTTTTCCGTTTCAACCGACATAGAGGCACGGGCCCGGGCACATGGCAGGGCCGTTGCTACGATTGTCAGAGTGGGCGAAAACGGCACTCGCGCCGCTCGCGCCAGCGGCGCATCATTTGCACCTGCTGGCCAAGCTAGAGCAACTGGAGGCTGGAGAGACCGACCGGCTGATGGTCTTGATGCCGCCTGGCAGTGCCAAATCGACATATGTATCGGTGCTGTTCCCGGCATGGTGGCTGAATCGCCAGCGTGGCAGCGCGGTAATCACGGCATGCCACACCGCCGATTTGGCCGAGCATTTTGGTCGGCAGGTGCGGCGCCTGGTGGCCGACCATGCGCAAGTTCTGGGCTATGGGCTGGCCGCGGGCGATCGTGCGGCGGGGCGCTGGACGACGACTGACGGCGGCACCTATTTCGCTACGGGGGTGCGCGGGCCGCTCACAGGTCGGCGGGCCGACCTTGTGGTGATCGATGACCCGATCAAAAGCCATGCCGAAGCCGACAGCGCCGTGTACCGCGATCATACGTGGAACTGGTTCCGCAGCGACTTGGTGACTCGACTGCGGCCGGGGGCACGGATCGTGGTGGTGATGACGCGTTGGCATCCGGACGATCTGGGTGGGCGGCTGCTAGAGGCCGATGATGGTTGGACGGTGTTGCGTCTACCAGCACTGGCAGAGGCGGACGATCCACTCGGGCGGACACCGGGTGAGGCGTTGTGGCCGGAGTGGGAGGATCGCGCTGCGCTTGAGCGCAAGCGAGCGCTCGTGGGTGGCCGCGTATGGTCGGCGCTGTTCCAGCAATCACCGCGTCGCGATGACGGGTCCTTGTTCCCGATCGGGCGGATCGACGTGGTCGAAGCGGAGGCGGAGCTACCTAGCGTACGCGCCTGGGATCTGGCGGCCACGGCGGATAGTGACGGGCGCGATCCCGATTGGACCGTCGGATTGAGACTCGGACGCGAACTATCGGGCCGCTTCATGGTGCTCGACGTGGTGCGGTTGCGCGGCGGGCCCCACGAAGTAGAGGAAGCGATCGTGGCGACCGCGCATCAGGATGGACGAGCCGTGCCGATCGGTCTTCCGCAGGATCCGGGTCAGGCCGGCAAGCACCAGGTGGCGTGGCTGACAGCCCGGCTGGCTGGGCATCGAGTGGTCGCTTCACCTGAGACGGGGGCCAAGCTGACGCGTGCATTGCCGGTGGCGGCACAGGCGGAAGCCGGCAATCTGCGGCTGCTGCGCGGCGGATGGAACCGGGCGTTACTAGAAGAGCTGCGCGACTTTCCACATGGGCGCAAGGACGATCAGGTTGACGCACTGTCCCGCGCCTTCTCGATGCTGACCGATGCACCACCGCCAACGCGGCGCCTGCACCTGCCGATCATGTCCCGCTGAGGTATAGAAACCGATGTTCGAGACCATCTGCGGACTGATTCCGATCGATCCGGATTATGGCGAGCGTACCCGGCGGCTGGAGATTCTGAAACGAGTACTGGAAGGCCGCCTGTACGACGTGCTGCCCTATGAGTTCCACGAGGAACGCAGCGTGGCTGGCGAGTACATCTCGTTGCGGTCCCGGCGACCTTCAGTGCGCTATCCGCTGGCGCGTATCGTGGTGGATGACAGCGTGTCTTTGGTGTTTGGTGAGGGACACTTCCCGACGCTGGATAGTGAGGATGCAACGGTTCGCGCGGCGCTGGCTGATATCGCCAAGGAGGCCGGATTCAATCGGGTGATGCTGGACGCGGCGCAGCGTGGCTCGGTGGGATCGGTGGTGATCCAACTGAAAGTACTGCGCGGGCGCGTGTTTCTACACGTCATCGACTCCGCTTATCTGACGCCGTGTTGGGATCCAGAAGAACCCGACACGCTACTGAGTGTGACCGAGGCATACAAGGTGCCAGGACGGGTACTGGCGACGCAGGGCTATGCACTGAGCGACGAGACCTCAATGTACTGGTTCATGCGGCGCTGGGACACCGAGACGGAGACTTGGTATGAGCCATGGCAGGTGGGGCAGCAATGCGTCCCCGCGGTCGATGCGGTGCGCACGGTGCGACACGGGCTGGGCTTCGTGCCGCTGGTATGGATCCGTAACCTGCCTGGCGGCGACGGCGTTGATGGCGCCTGCACCTTCCGACCAGCTATCGAAACCGCGATCGAGATCGATTACCAGCTCAGTCAAGCCGGGCGCGGGCTGAAATACAGCTCGGATCCGACGCTGCTGGTACGCGAACCGGCGGCGATGGAGGGTGACCTGATCCGCGGTGGCGGCAACGCGCTGGTGGTGTCCGAAAAGGGCGATGCCAAACTGCTAGAGATCAACGGTACTGCGGCGGCGGCAGTGATCGAGTACGTGCGCACTTTGCGCGAACTGGCGCTAGAGGGTGTGCATGGTAACCGCGCCTCGGCGGAGCGGCTATCAGCAGCACAGTCGGGGCGTGCGTTGGAACTGATGAACCAGGGATTGGTGTGGCTCGCCGACAACTTGCGGGTCAGCTATGGCACCGGGTTGTTGGAACTGGCGAGGATGGTGATCCGCGCGTCAAACCGTTACGCTCTGCGTACGTACGACGAGCAGATTCCACCGCTCGACGTATCGGCACGGGTTGGCCTGAAATGGCCACGCTGGTACACGCCGACCGCTGAAGACCGACTGCGCGATGCGCAGACACTGCGCGTGCTGGCCTCTACCGGCAGCATTTCAAAAGAAACCGCGCTCAAGTCTATTGCCGACGTCTACGACATCGAGGACGTCCCGGCGGAGATAGCGCGCATAGCAGCCGAGGGGGCTCCATGAGTGAAGACACTCCCGCCAACCTGCCAGTGGAGGACACCGAGGCACGAGCTGCGGAATTGCAGCGGCGCCTGGTGGAACTGGAAGCACAGAGCCGAGAGCGATTGATACGGGCGGAACTAAAAGCGCAAGCGATGCGCGCCGGGATGGTGGACCTCGACGGGCTGAAGCTGGTGGACGCCAGCGTGCTTACCCTCGACGCGGCGGGGGAGGTGCAGGGTGCTGCCACGCTTATGCAGTCGCTACGCCGAACCAAACCGTGGCTGTTCGCCGGCGCAAGCGCATCGAGTGCGGCAACACCGCCGCCTGCGGAGCCACCGCGGACGCGATTGGCTACCGAAATGACGACCAAAGAATGGCTTGCCGCGCGCGCTGACATGCTGCGCCGGCGCTGAAAGATTGCGACAGACGGACCGACCGGACCCCGCGGCGATGGGCGCCGGGGATCGTGCAACCACGAGAGTAGAGCATGGGCATCCAGAACTTTCCCGCCGCACTGCAGCCAATTATCCAGCAGGGATTCCTCGAACGTGAGTTCGAGGAGGCACTGCGCAGCCGCCTCGGCTACCGTGCCGTGGCCGATCGCGAGGAGTTTGCGGTGGGCATCGGCGAGACGTTGACCAAAACGCGCGCCGGGCTTAAGCCGAGCGTGACGGTGCCGGTGGTGCCGTCGACCAACACCAACCTCGACAACGGGCTGACGCCGCAGACCTTCAGTGTAGAACAGTACACCATTACGATTAACCATTACGCGGCCACCACAGATCTGAACATGGTGACCAGCCGCGTGGGCATCGCTAGCCAGTTCCTGCTGAACGCGGCGACAAATGGTGAGCAGGCTGCGCGCAGCCTGGACGAGCTGGCGCGCAACGCATTGTTCGCCGCGTATTTCGGTGGCAACACGTGGGTGCGCACCACGCTACCATCGCCCGGACCGACGGTGGCGGTGGACGACGTACGTGGCTTCCAAACCACGTTCGTCAACGGTGTGCAGACACCGGTGGGCGGGTCCGCGTCACTGACCGTGACGGTCGGGTCGGATGTCTACACCTTGGTGGGGACGAGCGTCGACGCGGTAAATGTGTCAACCACGCCGGGCGGCGTCTCGGGCACGCTGACCTTTTCCAACTCGGTGACAGTGGCGGATGCGACCGCACTCAACACCGTGACGGCGGCCACGGCGAGCGCGGTGGTGCGACCGAACGCGCGCAGCAACACCACCGCGCTGCAGACCAGTGATACGCTGACCATGGCGTCGCTGCTGAATGCGGTGGCACTGCTACGGTTGAACGCGGTGCCGGAGATCGATGGCGTGTTCAACTGCTATGTCGATCCCGTCTCAGCGAGGCAACTGTTCGCGGATAATGACTTCCGGCAACTGTTCATCGGCGCTACCTCGGCTAACCAGGTGTTTCGCAAGGGGATGATCAACGACTTCCTGGGGCTGCGCTTCATTCCGACGACCGAAGCCTATGTGCAGGCGCATCCGACTCTCGCCGGCGCGGTGGTGCGGCGCCCGATCGTGTGCGGCAGGGGAGCGTTGATCGAAGGCGACTATGCCGGGCTGGCGGCGGCCGACGTGGCGCCAAAGGACAGCATCATCTCGGTAGTGGATGGGGTGGCGATGGTGACGCGCGAGCCGATCGACCGGCTGCAGCAGATCATCGCGCAGTCCTGGTACTGGATCGGCGGGTTCTGCACTCCGTCGGACACCACGACATCGCCGACCACGGTACCCACCGCAACCAACGCCGCCTTCAAACGGGCGGTGATGATCGAGCATATCGGCTGACGGCGGGCCACGGCGGACAGCGCAGGCAGCGCCGTCCGCCGTTGACGCTGGCGTTCGGCGTTCGTGGGACGGGGGCGAGGACATGGCGTTCAGCGAGGCCGAGAAAACCGAGATCCGCCGCTTCTGCGGCTATCCCGCGCACGGTGTGGGCGGGTTGCTGCAGGGATGGCGCTATTACCAAGTGTATGGGCTGCTGGAATACCGCCTGCTGTGGTTGTCCGCATCGGAGGAGGCAGTCGTGCGGCATTACCTGCCTGCACTGTCGGGGATCGAGCGGGCGGTGACCGAAGCTGCCGAGAACCTTGATACCGATCAGGCGGGGGTGTGGACACATAACCGCGACGAGGTGCGAGACCGCACAAAACTGTTAGACGACTGGCGACGGCGGCTATGCGGTTTCATGGGCGTTCCACCCGGGCCGGCGCTGGGCAGCGGCGGTGTGGTGCTGGTGGTGTGATGCGCGAACGCACGCTGAGCGCCAAGGTGTGGCACGGCCTGGGGATGGCAGCGCGGGCCACTGGCGAGAAGACGGATGCCTATCGGCCGACCGATACAACCGATCCGCTGCGACTGACAAACCGTTACCTGCAGCTACCAGCCGCGTTCAACCGGCCGCGCATCAGGGCGGTGCGTGCAAGCGGCTACGGTGAAGCGTTATGGGAGGGTGTGTTCGACGCTACCTATACGCAACCCGGCGATTACCTGGTGCGCGCGGATGGCGCGATTTGGTTCGTGGCGGCACAACTGCCGATGCAGGCGCCATTGTGCATGCAAACGCTCCGGAAATTGAGTTTCCAGCGCCCGTCCGGGCCGGTGAGCGCGGGGGCAAATTCCTATGGCGGCGTGACGTCCAGCACAGCGTCCAGCGTGCTGACCGGCTGGCCGGCCGCGATGGCGACGCAAGACGCAAAGGGGCAGATTGAACTGGCAACCACAACGACGCTGCCACAGGCCGTGTGGTCGGTGCTGCTGCCGCCGCTTGACTGGCTCGCGCTGGCGCCTGGCGACACGATGACCGACGACCTGGGCCGCAGCGGCGTGGTCGACAGCGCCGAATGCACCGAGCTGGGCTGGCGGCTGATCGTGCGGCAGTCGGCGTCCTGAGGTAGGCCCAACTGGAGCGCATTACCGTGCCGCTTCCGATCGCACATGCCTGTTGAACAGGTTGCCCTCCGCTCTGCCGGCCCACCACAGAAACAACGGGGCGACAAGTGGCATGGCCGTCGAAAATTCCAGCGAAGGAGAACAACGATGCCTGAGTACGCACTCTGGCTCGACAGCACTACGGTACCACCGACGGCGACGGTCGCGCAAATCCCCAACCCGCTACCCCGCAGCAACAGCCCGATCGGCGCCTATCGCTCGACGCAGCCGACACCGAACGCCCGATGTGTCGGCTACCTCGAAACGACCACCGATGGGACCAACCTGCCGTTGCTCCGCTGGACGGCCGTACTGTGACACATGCCATAGACGGCCATTGCGGCTGAGGCCCGCGCGCTGGCGCACACAACGCGAGCTTACGCGTCGAGGTGCGCCTGAGCTAAGGAGATTTCGCGGCGATGGCCGACCAGTCTGATGTCGAGAACGCTCTGGTGTCGACGATCACCAATATCCTGTACCCGAATGGGTCGTCTTCCAGCGGTGTGCTTGCGCAGATAGTGAAGATCTATCGCGGCTGGCCGAACACGGCGTCGCTGCGGACGGATCTGGCGGCGGGCACGCTGAACATCACCGTGTTTCCCAAAGCGGATACTTCACGCAACACGACGCGATGGGCCGAGGGGCTGGTGGCGACAAATACCGCGACGCCGTCGCTGACGGTGAACGTGGCCGGAACGAGTGCGACCTTCGCGGGATCGGCAGAGACTGGGCAACTGGCCGGGCTGTTGGTGGATTCCCTCGCGGTTGTCCACCGGACGGCGACGGGAGACACGCCAGAGCTGGTGGCGGCGGCGCTTGCGGAGTTAATCCGCACGCAGCGCATTGCGCTGGTGAACGGAGCGACGGTAACGGTGCCCGGCGCGGGGCTGCTGTTGGCGCGCGTAGTGGCTGATCAACCGGTGCTTTGCTGGACGCGCAGCCAGCTGCAGCAGTTCCGGATCAGCTGCTGGTGCCCGGACCCAACCTCGCGCGACAGCGTCGCCTCAACGATCGATAATGCGCTGTCATCGGTCAGCTTCATCGCCCTCAGCGACGGCAGTTCGGGGCGTCTGCGCTACGTGGGGACAACGGAATTCGACCAGAGCCAGGATGCGGCGTTGTACCGGCGTGATCTGGTCTATTCGGTGGATTACCTGACCACGGTCTCCAACACGCTGCCGACAATGATCTTCGGTGACACAACGCTTGCGCCACTCGGTTCGGGCAGCGTGACAACCCTGCTCAGTTGACCAGGAGTTTGCAATGACCATCCAATTCGTCGTGGTGCGTCCTTTTGGGACGTACGTAAAGGGCGACGTGATCGGGGATGCTGCCTCGATCGCGACCATATCGGCATCCGAGCAGGCGACCTGCGTGGTGCGCGTGCAACCGCCGGCGCAGAGCCAGCCGAAGCAGAAAGGCTGAAGAATGCCGATCATCCAACAGGGCAGCGTGAACACCACCGCGCTGGTAGTGCCTGATCTGTATGTGCAGATCGTGCCGCCACAGAATCTCATGCTTAACGGCGTGCCGACCAATGTAGTCGGCGTGGTGGGCACAGCGAGCTGGGGCCCCGTAGGGCAGCCCGTGATCGTGGCCACCATGGCAGATTACGCCAACAATTTCGGTCCAATCGTGGCGCGCAAGTACGATATGGCCACGCAGGTAGCGACTGCAGTACAGCAGGGAGCTGCGAACTTCCGCTGTGTGCGAGCGACCGACGGAACCGACACAGCGGCGCAGTTTTTGGTGCCGAACACCAACTTTCTGTTCACCGCTCTGTACACGGGCAGTCTGGGTAGCCAGATCTCGGTGGCGCTCACGACTGGGTCACAAGCCGGAACGTGGCGGCTGGTGGTGTCGCTGCCCGGCGGACCAATCGAATTGTTCGACAATATTGGCGGTACCGGAGCCACTTTCTGGCAAAACCTTGCGGCAGCGGTGAATGGCGGGCTGGGACCGCAGCGTGGGCCAAGCCAGATTGTGGTGGCGAATGCTAACGCGACTGGGGCGGCGCCGTATGCATTCACTTTTACCTTCGTGACCGGCCAGCCCGGAACCGATGGTGCGAATGTGAGCGCGAGCAACCTGGTGGGCGTGGATCAGTTGCCGCGGCTGGGCATGTATGCGCTACGTGGGCAGGGATGCAGCATTGCCGTGCTGGCCGACGCGGACAATTCGACGCAATGGACCACGCAGGAGTCGTTCGGATTGTCCGAGGGGATCTACATGATCCTGACCGGGCCGAGCGGCGATACCATCACCAACGCAGTCGCGACGATGCAGTCCGCCGGCCTGGACTCTTATGCCTGCAAGCTGATGTTTGGTGACTGGCTATGGTGGAATGACCAGGTGAACGCCATTTTACGGCTGGTTTCGCCGCAGGGTTTCGTGGCCGGGCGGCTGGCCAATCTTTCGCCGGAGCAGTCGAGCCTGAACAAGCCGATCTACAGCGTGGTGGGCAGCCAAAAGTCAGGCTCACCGGGGTCGGGGCAGATGAACACCTACGCCAGCGCGGACCTGCAGGCGCTGTTCCAGGCCGGCATCGACGTCATTTCGAACCCTCAGCCCGGCGGATACTATTGGGGCGTCCGATGTGGTCACAACAGCTCGTCCAACGCCGCCATCAATGGTGACAACTACACGCGGTTGACCAACTATATCGCCGCTACGCTGGCTGCCGGAATGGGGCAGTATGTGGGACAGGTGGTCAACACCACGTTGTTCCAGCAGATCCGTGCCACTCAGCTCAGCTTCCTGCAAGGAATGCTGTCGCAGGGCATGCTCGGCAGCACCGATAGCAACCTGCCGTTCAGCGTGATCTGCGACACCTCGAACAATCCGGCGAACCGGACCGGACTAGGCTACGTGCAGTCCGATGCGCAGATTCAGTACCAGGCGATTAACGAGAAGTTCATCGTCAACATCGAAGGCGGCCAGACCGTCACGGTGACGCAGCAGTCGCAGGCCAATGCGTCCGGCGCGTCGGCGGCGTAAAGGAGGGCACGGTGACGAGCACGAACTTTTCGGTCGGTCGCGACTGCCAACTGGTGGTGATGGGGCCGTACGGTCGAATCGACCTGACCTATGTGACAGCGTTCGACAGCCGGCAGTTAACGGCGCCGGTGCGGATCGACCGCATCGACGGTACCCAAATGGCGGCCGAACTGCCCAAGGGGTGGGAAGGCCATTTCGAGGTGGAGCGGGGATCGTCGGCGGTGGATGATTTTATCGCCCAGGCCGAAGCTGCGTTCTTTGCCGGCTCGGCAGTGCCGGCGGGCACACTTTATCAGTACGTCAACGAGACGGATGGCTCGACCAGCACCTACCAGTACACCGGGGCGGTGTTCAAGCTGGCGCAGGCCGGCACGTGGAAGGGCGACTCCAGCGTGAAGCAGCGGCTTGAGTTCTTCGCCGCACGACGGACGAGCGTGTGATGGAGCGGCAGGCGGCGTTCGAGACGCCGTCGGCGCGGCTGGTGGCGGCGGCGCAGGCAGCGCCGGCCGTGACTGACTCGCGTGGGCGCGTGCTGTCGCTGCGGCGGCTGACTGCACTGGACAAGCTGCGGCTGTTCAAGGCGGCCGGACCGGTGCTGTCGCAGAATCAGCCCTGGCTCGGAATGGCGTTGCTGGCCTGCTCGGTAGCGGCGCTGGATGACGTACCGGTGCCTCCACCCGTCACCGAGGGGCAGGTCGAGGCACTGGTGGCGCGGCTGGGCGATGACGGGTTGGCGGCCGTGGGCTCCGCGCTCGATGACGGCTCGGCGCCATCGCCCAACGGAGAACTGGCGGGAAACTGAGTCGGCACCCCGATCTGGTGGATTGCCTCTACCTGGTCCGGAACGGGGTGCCCTTCGACGTGGCGTTCAGCCTGCCGGCGGACGAGCGCCTGGCCTGGGTGGTCGCGCTCGGGACACTCGGGGGCGGCGAGTTCGACTTCGTCTCCATGCGGTGGAAGGAACGGCCATGATGTTGCGCGGGCAGACGGGGCGCGAGTTGATGCGGCAACTGGCGCGGCTGGACCAAGGTCTCGTGGCGAAGGCGGCGCTGGCGGCGGAGGCCGAAGCAATCGCGGTGGCGGCGGGTGAGGCCGGAGCGGCTGGCGGTGAGGTGCAGGCGGCCAGGACGGAGGCGCTGGTCGGGTGGCGTTCGCCGGCGCTGCGGCGGCGCGAGAACGGCGATGTCGGCATACCGCCGGCTCCCGTGCTGGCGGCAGTGGCTGCAGCGCATGCCGAGTACGTGGCGGTAGCGGTTGGCGCGGCGGTTGCCGATGCGCTCCGGGGGGTGTGATGGACGACGCCTACGAAATCGGCATCCGACTAGTGTTGGAGAACGGCGTTTCGTCCGGCATCGCAGCTCTGAAGGATGACCTGGCGGCCTACGATCGGGCATTGACAGCAACGACCGTGCGGCTACGGACATTATCGCAGTTGGGTGGGGTCGGGGGCGGGCGCGGATTGGCGGCACCGGCGGGCGCCGGTGTGGCTGGTCCGGCCGTACACAGTCTTGCCATGGCGGAGAAGACGGCAGCCCCCGATGCCGAGGCAGGACGCCGGCGGGAGACGTCTATGCCGGCGACTCCGCCAGCTGCTTTCAGGCCGCTGCAGGCGATCATGGCTGTAGCGCCCGCCATGCCGCGTATGTCGTTGGCCGGGCGCGTTGCCGGCCCGCTGGAGAAGGCGCTGCGGTCGCCGGTGGCACCCGAACAGCCCGCCCGTGTGGTGGTGGAAGCGCGCCAGGGCGCGATGCCGCCGGGGCGCGGGCAGGCGTCGGCACCGGCGGTGGTGACGGTGAAGGCCGTGTCGCCGCCGAGCTACGCGCGGTATGCACCGGCATCTCCGGCCAGCCAACTGCCGGCGGTGGCGGTGCCGGAGACGCCCGAGGGGCCGGACAGCAGGTCAGTTTCGATGCCGGCCCAGGATCAGCGCGAGACCCGGCGGGCACCGCTCGTGGTGCGTGAGCCGTTCCGGCCGCCCGCCTGGGAGGCGGTACCGCCGAGGGCGCCGACCACAGCTTCGGACGCACAAATGCCAGCGGCCCCAGTGGCCGCGGCAACATCCACGGGACCGGCGCAGGGTGACGTGTTTCTGGACGGCGCCCGGGTCGGACGCTGGATGTCAGACCGGCTGGCGCGGGACGTCGATCGTCCGCAGTCCGGGATGACGGGATTCGATCCACGGCTGGGCCCGGCCTGGCCCGGCTCCTTGCACGGGACATGAATGGTGGGGAGCTGAGCGATGGCCGAGGGCGTATTGCTGCTGGGACCGATCCTGTTTCAGGATTTCGAGCTGCCGGAGCGGGTGCGCTGGGGCGGCCAGCAGCGACTGACCGTGCACAACCTTCCCGGCGGGGTACGGGTGATCGATTCGCTGGGCCGCGACGATTCCGACATCGTGTGGTCGGGCGTGTTCAGCGGCGACGACGCGGCGGTGCGGGCGCGGGCGCTCGACCTAATGCGGGCGGAGGGCGGTTCCTGGTCGCTGACCTGGGAATGGTTCTTCTACACCGTGGTGATCGCTCGCTTCGATGCGGACTACACACGTTCCAACTGGATTCCCTACCGCGTTACCTGCAAGGTCGTGCGCGACGAGACGGCGGCGGCCGTGGAGGCCACGGTGTCGCTGGCCACCAGTGTGCTGGGCGATCTTGCCAGCGCGCAGGGTCTCGATAGCACGGTGGCGCTCGGCGGGGTGATCGGTTCGCTTGCCCCCGCCCAGGCAACGCAGCCCGGGAGCAGCGCCTATGCCAGCGCGCGTGCAGATCTGGCGAGAGCGTCGCAGCAGATCGACACCGGCATTACGGGAACCGAGGGGCAGCTCGGTACTGTGTCGGTGTCGGATGCCACGGGGTTGGACACGACCACCAATTTGGCCGGGCAACTCGCGGCGCTGACGGCCGTGCGCGGCTATGTGGGCCGGGCTGTGACGAACCTGGCGAACGCGGATACGTGAGGGGCCATGCGTACGATCACGGTGACCGGCGGCAATTTGTTCCAAGTAGCCGCGCAGCAACTTGGCGACGCCACGCAGTGGATCCGCATCGCCCAGGCGAACGGGCTGGCCGATCCGATGCTGACGGGGTTGGTGACCTTGAACATCCCGGCCACCGATCCTTCGGCGGGGGGTGGCGTTGCAACTCAATAGTAGTCTGCTCGATCCGTCTGTGGCGGTGCGCTATCCGCGGCTACGCGTGCTGGCTAATGGCGATTTCGTGCCAGGTGCTTTTGAGGCGGAGGTACTGAACAACAGCCACTTTGCTGCAGATCGCTTCCGGTTAGGACTGGCGCTGTCGGCCGACCCGACGCGGGGCGCTGCATGGTGGGCCGATCAGGACGACGTGCTGATCGATATCGCGGTCTCGCTCGGTGGCGACTATGTGAACCTGCTGCATGGCGGGGCGGACTCGGTCGAGATCGATCTGCTCGGTGATGCGGTGCGGCTGACCGGGCGTGACCTGAGCGCGGAACTGATCGAGGCGCGCGCGCAGGGGACCTTCGCCAACCAGACGTCGAGCGACGTTGCCACAACTCTGGCAGGGCGACATGGGTTGTCGGCTGATGTGCAGGCCACGACCACCCCGGTGGGACGCTATTGGGAACTTGAGCACGACAGCCTCGTGCTGGACGGATTCGCGCGGGCGACTACGGAGTGGGACCTGCTGGTGACGCTGGCGCAATACGAAGGGTTCAGCGTGTGGGTGCAAGGAACGACGCTGCATTTCCGTGCGACAGTACCGTCGGTACTACCGACGGTACTGCAGATGGCGGAGCTGAGCGCGCTGCACCTGGAGCGGTCACTGACGCTGGCGCAAGGCATCGAGGTAACGGTAAAGAGTTGGCACAGCCGAGCCGCACAGTGCTACGTGCAGACGGCGTCTGCAAACCAGGCGAGCGGGGCGGGTGGAACGTCGCAAAGCTATGTCTATATCGCACCCAATCTCACGCCGGATGTGGCGCTGAAGCTGGCGCAGCAGCGACTGGCGGAGCTGACCCAGCACGAGCGGGTGATCGTGGCCGAGATGCCGGGGGAACTGTCACTGGCACCGGGCCAGCAGATTCTGCTTCAGGGCACCGGGACTGCGTTCGACCGCACATATTCGATCGATTCGGTGGAGCGGCGGCTTGATGTGTCGCGCGGCTTCACGCAGCAGATGCGTGCGCGCAACGCCAGCACGGCTACGTAGGCACCATCAAGGTTGGGTACCCTATGGAACGACTCCTGAATGCGCTGAAGGCGCAAGCGGCGTCGCTGGATCGTTTACTCGGCCAGCCTCGCTTCGGGGTGGTGGCGAGCGTCGATCCGGCCCGCTATGCAGCGCGCGTCTCGCTGCAGCCCGAAGGCGCTCTGACCGGTTGGCTGCCGGTGCTGTCTGCCTGGACCGGGGCGGGATGGGGTGCGGTGTGTTTGCCGGCGCCAGGCGACCAAGTGCTGGTGGTGCCGCAGGAAGGCGACGCCGAGCACGGGGTGATCGTCGGGGCGAGCTACAGCGATGCGGCACGGGCGCCGGCGGCGCCAGCGGGCGAGCTATGGCTCGTGCACAGCAGCGGAGCAGCACTACACCTGTGCAACGACGGCACGGTGCAGGTTGTCGGCGATCTGCATGTCAATGGCGACGTCTATGACAGTCACGGGTCACTGGCGCAGCTGCGTGGCCACTACGACGTGCACACTCATGGCAGCCTCGGCTCGCCGCCGAGTCCGCAGGACTGATCGTAAGAGACGATAACGGAGCAATTGGATGTCCGATCTGCAGCACCAGTTCGGTTCCGACCTCTCGGTCGGACCAACCGGTGACGTGGCAACAGTGAACGGCTCTGCACTGGGCCAGCAACGGGTGTTGCGCAGGTTGCTGACCAATGCCGGAGACTACATCTGGCAACTCGGCTACGGCGCAGGACTGGCGCAGTTCGTCGGGCAGCCGGCAGACGCGACCCGCATTCGCGCGGTGATCCGCAGCCAGATCTTCAAGGAGACAGCAGTGGCACGTACCCCGGAACCGGTGGTCGACGTGGTTTCAGACGGGATCGGCACGGTGTCGGTACAGGTGAACTACACAGACGCCGAGACCAACGCGACCCAGGTGCTCGGCTTCACCCTCGGCGACGGAACCTGACCCATGCAGTTGCAGCTGCAGACTTTTTCTAGCCTGGTCTCGGCCGCGGCTGCCGCGGTCCAGGGCTCAGCAAAACAGCTTATCGACTTGACGGTCGGCTCGACGTTGCGCGCGCTGCTGGAAGCGAGTGCTTCAGTCGGACTGTGGATGCAGTGGTTGATCCTGCAGGTGCTGCAGATGACCCGGGCGGCTACGAGCACGGACGCCGATCTAGACAGCTGGGTAGCCGATTTCGGCCTGACGCGGCTGCCCGCTGTGGCGGCTACTGGATCGGTGACGTTCTCGCGCTTCACCCCAACCAATTCGGCGCTGTTGCCGTTGGGGACCCAGGTGAAGACGGCCGATGCGACATTGGCGTTCGATGTAACGCAGGACACCACCAACGCAACCTGGAATGCCGCGCTGAACGGCTACCTTATACCCGCCAGCCAAGCTGCCGTGACAGTGCCGGTGGCGGCCGAGGTGGCAGGCAGTTCGGGCAACGTGCAGGCCAATACCATCACGCTGATCTCAGCGGCGATCTCGGGGGTCGATACCGTGACGAACGCATTGGCGTTCACCAACGGGATCGACGCCGAGACCGACGCAGCGTTGCGGGCGCGGTTTCAGAATTACATTAACACTCGCTGCCAGGCGACGGCGGCCGCGGTCAGTTATGCTGTGTCGTCGGTGCAACAGGGGCTAACCTGGACGATCCAGGAAAACACCACAGCAGCTTCAATCTATACACCTGGCAACTTCGTGGTGACGGTGGACGACGGGACGGGCGACCCGAGCAGAGCCCTACTGGCAAACGTGCAGACTGCCATTGCTGCGGTCCGGCCGGTGGGATCTGCATTCCAGGTGCTGGGGCCCAGCGTGGTTGCGGCCAACATTTCCCTGACAGTGATTGCGGCTGCGGGCTACACCCAGACACAAGCCGTGGCAGCGGTGCAGAGCGCGCTGACGACGGCGGTGAATGCCGGTGGAATGGGCACCGGGTTCATGTTTGGGACGATTTACCAAGTGGCCTTGAACTGTCCCAGCGTCGCTGCCGTCGAGGGGGTAACGCTGAATGGTGCGACCTCCGACCTGACCGTAACGCAGGCACAGGTAGTCCGCGCCGGCACAATCGCGGTGTCCTGACATGGCAACGGGAGATCAGGCCGACATCGTGTCGCGGCTGCGGGCTGTGCTGCCGGCGCGATGGTTCCCCGACACGGCGCCGGGTGCTGCGAGCAACACGCCTATCCTCGACGCGGTGCTGGCTGGCATCGCCAGTGTCTGGGCACAGGTTTTCTCGGCTCTGAGCTACGCCACCCTGCAAGCGCGCATCGCGACCGCATCCGACGTGTTCCTGGACATGATCGGGGTGGACTTCTTCGGCACCACAATGTCGCGCCAGCAATCGGAAAGCGATGCGCACTATCGGACGCGGCTGCAAGCCGCGATGCTTCAGCCGCGGGGGACGCGGGCCGCGCTGGTGCAGGCACTGGTTGGTCTGACTGGCCGCAGGCCGGCGATCTTCGAGCCCACGCGGCCACCCGATACGGGAGCCTGGGGCATGGCCTGCGGTTGGGGGGTCGCGGGTGGCTGGGGCAACCTCGCCATGCCATTCCAGTGCTTGGTCACTGCGTTCCGGCCGCAGGGCGGTGGGGTGTCGGTCGTCGCGGGCTGGGGCGTTCCTGTGGGCGGCTGGGGGGGCGGGGTGATCGAGTACGCCAACGCGTCGATGGAGAACGAGGAGGTGAGCGACGAACAGATTGCCGCCGCCATCGCCGGGGTGATGCCGGCCGCCACGATTGCTTGGCTGCGTATTTCCAACTGAGGGCCACCAATGGACCGCACGATTGTTTATCCGGGCAGCATTCCGCTTGACACGGACCTGCTGCGCCTCAACCGCAACACCATGATTGCGCTCGGCGCGCTGATGAAGGCGGTGCTCGGGACCGCGACGGTGGCCGATGGGCTCGTTGTCTCGCCGATGACACCGAATTCGCTGTCGGTGTCCGTCGGGCCGGGCAGCATCACGGCGTTCACAGTGGTCGATACCATGTCGTTCGGTTCCCTGGCGGCGGACAGTGACGGTCTGCTGAAGATGGGCGTGAACCTGGAACCCACCACACTGACCGTGTCAGCTCCCACCATCGCCGGGCAGAGCGTGGCTTGGTTGATCGAGGCGGCGTTCGTCGAGACCGACACCAATCCGACTGTGTTGCCTTACTACAACGCGAGCAATCCGGCGCAGCCTTGGCTGGGGCCGGCCAACGCCGGAACCGCGCAACCGACGTCGCGGGTGCAGCAGGTGCAGATACAGGCACTCTCCGGCGTGGCCGCTGCGACCGGCAGCCAGGTGCCTCCGCCCGTCGATGCAGGCTGGGCAGGGCTAGCCGTGGTGACGCTGGCCTATGGCCAGAGCTCGGTGGGGCCTGGCGATATCGTGCCGTGTACGAGCGCGCCGCTGTTGCCATACCGGTTGCCTCAGCTCCGGCCGGGATTCACCTCGCTGCAGGCGTTCACAACGAGTGACGTGTTCGTAGTGCCGAACGGGGTGACCCAGGCCAAAGTGACCGTGATCGGCGGCGGCGCGGCGGGGGGCACCGGTGGCGGCTATCCGGCTGGCGGTGGCGGAGCCGGTGGTCGGGCCGTGAAAGTGGTGACTGGTCTGACGCCTGGCATCACCGTGCCGGTGACGGTGGGTGCCGGCGGCACGCCAAACCCCTCCACCGGCGCTGGCGGCAACGGGGGCACTTCGTCCTTCGGTACTTATTGTTCGGCGACCGGTGGCCAAGGCGGCGCCGGGGGAACCTCTGTCTATCCGGCGGGCGGCCCAGGCGGCATGGGTGCCGGTGGCGACGTTAATTTTGGCGGTTCATACGGCACCGACGGAGTGGTGCTCGCCGACCGTGGTGGTGACGGCGGTGGTCCTGGTGCCGGACGTGGGGCCACCGGCATCGGCGGTGCCAGCTTCGCGGCACCGGGATATGGCGGCGGTGGCGGCGGCAGCGAGCCGTCATCTCTCGGGGGCGCCGGCGGCGGCGGTCTCGTTCTGGTGGAATGGTGAGCCTGTGGAGATTGACCACGCCGGCGTCGTGCGTGAGGTGACGACCATCGACCCGGCCGGGCGGTATCACACACCGCGCTGATATGGGTGATCTTACCAGCCGCATGTGGCGGCGACGGTGGCAGCCGCAATCAGTCGGGCGGCGGAACCTGGGCGTTCGGGCTGGTTTTCGTCGAATACTGAGCGTCGGGCGAGCAAAGGGAATTCACATGAAGATGTATGCGCGCGTCGAAAACCACGTCGTGGTGGAGATCGTTACCACAGCGGAGAATGTCGACTCGCTATTCCATCCATCACTGCACTGGGTCGACATGACCGGGCAGGCCGTACAGGTGGGCTGGGTACAAGACGACAACGGCACGTTCGCACTGCCGCCGCCGACGGTGGCGACGTTGCCCGCGCCGAGCATGGCTGAGCTACTCACCGAACTCGCTGCACTGAAGGCGCAGGTCGCGCAACTACATATCAGCTGAACGAGTCCCGGCATCTACCGTTCGTCGCCGTGGCCTTCGGCCATGGCCATCAACAATCGCCGCTGCAGCTAAGGACGCGGATGGCCGGCTGACGCCGGCCGTGGCGGATCGTTGCGGCCGGCCTGTGTGTTCTGGGGAGCAACTTGATGTCCACCGTCGCCCCGCAAGTGGTCCGTCCGAGCAGCGCACGGCGCGTGGTGCTCGACGGTTTCGTCCCAGTTCCCTCCGGCAGTCTGGCGACGGCACCAGCGACATTGGCCTGGCCAGCAAAAGACCCGGGAGACGTTCTTGACTACGAGTTCGACATCTCGCCGGCGCTGGCTGGCAATGAGAAGGACACTATTGCCACGATCAGTGTGACGATCCAGCCGTCAGCGATCGGCGATCTGACACTGAACTCCTCGGCGGCGGATGGCAGCGTGGTAGTGCTGTGGCTCGCCGGCGGGCAGGTCGGGACAGTGTACTCGGTGCAGGTGAGCATTGGCACTACGGCGGGGCGGACGATCGGGCGAGCGATCTACCTGCCCGTGCTGGCGCTGGTGTCGGGTGCGCCACCAGCCAGCGCATTAACCACGGCCGATGGTACGGCCGTATCGGACCAGTCCGGCAACGCCATCACGGTTGGAGGCTGAACCGATGCCGACCATCGACCAGATGGATGCGGCGACCGCCGTTGCCAATACTGACGAGTTGCCAGTCAGCCAGAACGGTGTGGTTCGCAAGGCGACGCAAGCACAGATCGTGGCCGGTCTGCAACCGACGCTGGCCGTGCCGCAGGCGAACCTGCTGGGGCGCAGCAGCGCCGGTACCGGGGCGCCAGAGACGGTGGCGCTGGGGCCGGGATTGTCGCTGGCCGGGGGAGTACTGTCACTACTGCCACCGTCGCACACCTTTGCCGATTTGCCACAGGCCGGACCACCGGGTGGGGGCGACTTGGTGCCGTTTTGCCAGAACGGACAGGACATGGAACTGCCATATGCGCAGTTCATGGCGGGCCTGTCCGGGTTGGCGGGTGTTGACGGCTCGGGGCTGGTCGCACTGCCGAGCGGCACCGCTGCGTCGAGGCGGCTGGCCGACCTGTTTGCCGATTCGGTCGCGGTCGAATCGTTCGGCGCGCATGGTGACGGCGTGACCGACGATACCGCCGCGTTCACCGTGGCGGTGGCGTCCGGCCGGCCGGTACGGCTGGGCCATGCCACCTACGTGGTCAACGGCCAGTGGACGATCAGTCAGCCCGGCACCGTGCTGCTCGGCACGCCCGGGTTGAGCGTACTGCGCCGGGCAAGTCAGACCGGCGGCGCGTGGATCGCCATCCAGGCGGACGGATTCCGTGCCGAGGGGGTGGTGTTCGACGCCAAGAGCGCCGCAGTGACGCTGGAAAGCTGGGGGGTACAGGTCGGTACGCAATGCCTTGCGTCTGATTTCCATCGCTGTGCCTTCCTGAACGCGAGTGGGCCCACGCTGGGCTGCGGCCTGGTTTTCCTGGCTTCCGATCCGGCAATGTGCAAGCACGTGGTGCGTGACTGCGAGTTTGCCGGCAATGCCGCACATGGTGTGTGGGTGCAGGCTTGCGACGGTGTGCTGGTGGCGGAGTGCCGCGCCCACGACAATGCCGGCTACGGCATCAACGTGGACTACAACGATCCCACCTTCAAACAGCAGGCGCACCTGGTCCAGGTGGTCGGCAACCGCTGCTGGAAAAACGACCGCGGCATCGGAATAGGCAACTTCAACGCGACCAATACCACCCCGCCGGTCTGGGGGCACGCCAACCCGGACGTACTGACGGTGCTGGTTTCCGGCAATATCTGCCATGATAATGCCAGCTACGGCGTCGCAGTGTCTGGCTGGGGGCTGGTTGTGCAGGACAACCTGCTGAGCAACAACGGTCTAGCGTTGCCCTCGGGCGCAGGGTTGCTGGCCAATGCGGATCATTCCCGGATCAGCGGGAATACAGTGACCGGAACGTCGACCTACGGCATCGACGCGGGTGGGTCGGTGACGTGCGACGTGTCGGGCAACACGGTCACCCAGGCCGCTACCGGCGTGAACTGCGGTGGCAGCACGAACCTGCGGGTGGGCGGCAACGTGATCCAGGACTGCACATCCTGGAGCGTGGTGGTTGAGAACGTGGAGTCAGATGCGAACGGTCTGACCTTCGGCATCGCCTGCCAGGGGCTGGCCCTGACCGGCAACTGGATCGGCATGCCGAGCAACTCGGCAGGCGGCATCGTACTGCGCAATGGGCCACAGGGCGTGCATGTGGCGCGCAACTGCTTCGTCGGCGGCGTGGTGACCAACTGCTTGTCGGCACGCACTGATTCGGTGATCGTCGAAGGCAACCTCTGGAACTTCGCGCCGCGGATGGTTTGCAATCCAAGCGCTGCCGGCGGCGTGCAGCAGTTGGTGATTCCGGATATCGCCGACAGTGTGATGGTGACCGCATCACCTGGCGGTGTGCAGTCGATACTGACCTACAGCCAGGCGAGCGTCGCGGGCACGATCGGATTCATCCGGGTGACGGCGGGTGGCCAGGGCTACACAGCCGCCTCCGTTGCGGTTGGTGGCAGCGGCCTTGGTGCCGCGGCGCAGGCGGTGGTGGCCAATGGCGCGGTCATCGGCGTCGTATTGACCAATGCCGGCAGTGGCTACGGTGCGATGGGCACGCAGGTGCCGGTGGCGATCACCGGTGATGGGACGGGGGCCACTGCGTTCGGCTATGCAGGCCTGCCGGTGCCAGAGGAGCGGCAATTGCTGATCCGTTGCAACTGCAGCGTTCTGTTCACTTACTCCGGCTCGTGGCCGGCACAGGTAAGCGCCTCGGCGGCCGACCTGACTGTGCCAGCCAATGCAAGCGTCATCTGGACCGGAACCTGGAACACCTGGCGCTCCGATCACTGACGCGCCGGCACATTTTCCTTGTAGCTATCGTGATCGTGCCTCCGGGCATGGGGAGGTCTTTGCATGCCGACGCTGGAGCAACTGGCACAGGTTGTCGCCGCCAACCCCCCTGACCTCGTTTTGTTGGACCAGAATGGGGAGACGTGTGTGGTGAGCGTTGGGACGCTGCTCGATCCGGTGCAGCCGCGGCTGACACTGGCGAGCGGCGTCCTGCTGGGACGTGTGAGTACCGGGGCAGGCGGGCCGGAGTCGGTTGGCGTTGGCAGCCCGCTGGCTATACAGAATGGACAACTGGTGCTGGACGCCAATGGTCTGGCGCCGCTGGACTCGCCTGCATTTACCGGTTCTCTGTCGCTCGGGGCGGTATCAAGTCGGCTCGGATTCTTCGGAGCGGTAGGCGAGACGCAGCCGGTGGTCACGGGTTCCCGTGCTGGGAACAGCGCACTGGCGTCCCTGCTTTCGGCTTTGGCGGGGCTGGGGCTGATTATCGACGCCAGTACGACGTAGAGGGACAACACATGGCTCTGCAGCAAACCATCGCCGGCGCGCTGGTCCCATATTGGATGATTTTGCGTTAAGAGATTGACTAAGTCGCCACGACACGCACGGTAAAAGCCTGAGCCTGAGCAAGGGAAGCGGACAGCCGAGTATGGAGCACATCTCCGAGTGGCTGCTGGCGGCATTCACGGCCATGATCAGCGCCATCCTCACACACGCCTTTTCTACCATCCGCGCGCGAGCCGAGTGGCGGCGCGAGGCGGACATGATCCGCCAGGCGCTCAGCCAACACGAAGCGGACACGGCGACCGCAATGGGCGAGGTAGCGACGATGAAGCGCGAGCAGGAGCTTCGCTTCATCAGTTTGGAGAAGGACGTCAGCATCCTCGACAAGAAATCGAAGATGCTGGTTACGAGCTACGAGCTCGAGCAGCAACTGCAGACCTCGCTCATCCGCTTTGACGAACTGCGGCGACGGATCGTCGCCATGGAGGATCAGGTGTTCGGTTTTAATCTCGACGGTGCACTTATAGCGCCACAGTTGGTGGTCCGGCGGGATACATGACCGCATTCGAACAGGCTTTTGTCGTGGTGGTAGGGCACGAGGGCGGATTCTGCTCCGAGCGGGCCGATCCGGGGAACTGGACTGGCGGGGCAGTGGGATGTGGCGAGTTGCACGGGACCAAGTTCGGTATCAGTGCCGCTGCCTACCCAGCGGAGGATATTGTCAATCTGACTCTTGAGGCGGCGGCGGCGATCTACCGACGCGACTACTGGGATCGCGTATCGGGGGACCGCCTGTCATTGCCACTGGCGTTGCTGGTTTTCGACGCGGCAGTGAACAACGGCGTGGTACGCGCAGCGGGTTGGCTGCAGGGCGCTGTCGGTGTAACTGTGGACGGGCGCCTTGGACCCGAGACCCTGGCCGCGGTGGACGCGGCGGTGCGCGCACGGAGCAGTGCGGCAATATGCGCTGAGTTCCAGGCACAGCGTCTAATGTTCATGACTGGGCTGCCGACGTGGCGTATCTTTGGGCTTGGTTGGGCGCGGCGGCTCAGCTTGTTGCCGTATCAGTCCGTTGCCATGAGCGCTGAAGCTTAGGTGTGTAGTCCCAACATGTGATGGTGGATCATTAACTGGCCAGTTGGGAGGAGGATGCATTATGGCGAGCGTTCTTCGCGGTGGCGCCGGCAGCGGGCAGAGGATCGAACTGCTATACCAAGCAACGCCGCCAGCCCGGGCCTGATCAGAGCGGTTTGATGACAGATTTTGATCGTTCGCGTAGTCGGTCAGGGCTCGAAGGCAACCTTGGCCAGGGCGATGGACAGGCTGCGCGGATCGCGGGAGTCGGGATTGGCATAGCGGACGGGAACAAAATAGGGCGGCCGGATGGAAAGCACATTGAATGGGTGGCGCAGTGCGACCGGATCGGTCTCCAACGTGAACCAGGGACTTTCGACGCGGCTCACGCGAGTGGCCACCTGTGTACCATTAACCTCGATTACGATTTCGTTGACCGGGTATTCCTTATGGATAGCGTAGCCATGTAGCCGGATGCGCGCGGCAGGTGCAGCCAGGTCAAAGTGAATCCGGGTCGGTTGCTCGCTGTCGAGCCAAGCGAAGCCGCCACGCTCGACCTCGTGGAAGCCCTGCAGGCCGGGAATGCTGCCGATCACGACATTCTCGCCAAGGAAAGGGACATGGATCGCCGAACGGCCAGTCACGGCATCGAGTTTTTCATCGAGCCAGGAACATCGGCTGGCGAACAACCCTGCCGCATGCTGGTATAGCACGACGTCCATCGCGTTGCGGGAAACGATTTCGAGGCTGCACTCAATATCTGGGGTAGCCCCGGTTGGGTTAGTGACGTTCTCGTGGCTGATATTGAGGTTATAGGGGATGCCCCACGCGCCACGCGCCACCCGCATCGTGTTATTCATGTCCTCGGCGAGACCAAAATCGATGCTGTCGAGCGTGAGCAGTGCGGCCCGGATGATTTGCGGCGACGGTGCCACATTCCAGAACTTTGGCGAGTCCGGTGTGTTGATTTCTGGATCGCCGCACAGCATCCGGGTCATCCCATCATGGATCTGTGCAAACAACTCGGGCTGGCGCGAGGTAATGAACTCGTTGAAGGTGAAGTTGGTCCGCAGCCCCAGCCGGCGCTGTTCGGCAGGCGATCTCCGCTGGATGAACCGGAACAGCGACATCACGCGGGTAATCGGGTGGCGTAGAACGGTAAAGGTGGAACACTGGGTTTGCCACGGCGCGATCATGTAGAACGGAACGTGCCCGGTGAGGCAGGCGAGATCGCAGGGCCGTTCCGACAGCAAGCGACCGATCTCGCCAGAAGTCGACTCGTCAATCGAGATCAGGCGAACCAAGCGGTTCTGCCCGAAGATGTTGCGTAACGTGCCAATGAACGACGTGCCCGCCGTCTTGGGAATATGCAGGAACATCACGGGGCGGTCGAGCGCCGTCGGGACGACCGCTGAAGACGGCTCGGCCAGTTTCCTCGCAAGCAGCGTCGGCCGAGTAGTCATCGCGAACCACGCTCGATACCTATTGACATGCTTGCAGCCTAATCTGCCCGACAGATGTCGCGTGTGACGAACTGTAAGCTCGCCGGCAATAATTAACCATTTTAGAACCATTCCTATAGAGGAAATATCCTGTAATATTAACGGAAATCGCGTGAGCGCGGAATCGTGCGGGGTTGATTGAAATGCCCAATCGGTCCCCTTGCCCGGGGGCCGGGAAGCTCGTCGGCACGGACGGGCGTCGGTGGCGCGGTAGCGTCATCTTCCAGGGTGTGCAGCGACGCCGAGCGGTCGGCAAGGCGATCCGCTACCACATGCACCACACCCTCGGGTGAGCGCTGGATGCGACCGTCCACCAGCAGCAGCGTGGATCCCATCAGCGCCTGGCGGTTGCGCTCGGTGAGCGACGGCCAGACTACCACGTTGGCGATGCCAGTCTCGTCCTCGATGGTGACGAACACCACCCCCGAGGCATTGCCCGGGCGCTGGCGTACCAACACCACGCCGGCCACGCGCAAGCGGGCTCCGTCGGGTTGCACGGTTGCCTCGGCGCAGCTGCGTACCCCCTCGCTGGTCAGCGTGGGACGCAGGAAACGTAGCGGGTGGGCCTTCAGCGACAACCCGGTCGTTTGATAGTCCGCGACCACCTGCTCGGGCAGCCGCATGTATGGTAGGTCGGCCACTCGTACCCGCATGGGCAGGGCGGCGAACAGCGGCAGGTCGTGCGCATTGTCCAGGCCGCGCACTTGCCATAGCCCGGTGCGCCGGTCGAGGCCAAGGCTGCGCAGTGCGTCGGCCTCGGCGAGCGCCACCAGTGCGGGCTGCGGCAATCCCGCTTCTGCCAGGGTCGGAAAATCGGGAAAACCGCTATCGCGCGCGTCCAGTAACGTGCTGGCCCAGTCCGGGCGGAAGCCCGCAACCAGCCGCAGTCCCAGACGCAGTGCGCCGCCTTCTTCCAGCATACAGTCCCAGTTGGAAACGTTCACATCGATGCCGCGCACCTCCACCCCGTGTGCACGTACATCCCGCACGATTTGCGCCGGCGCGTAGAACCCCATGGGCTGCGAATTCAGCAGCGCGCAGGTGAAGGCGGCCGGATGGTGGCATTTCAGCCACGCCGAGACATAGACGAGGTTGGCAAAACTCGCCGCGTGGATCTCGGGGAAGCCATAGGTGCCGAAGCCCTCGATCTGGCGGAAGCAACGTTCGGCGAAGTCGCGCGCATAGCCGCGGGCGGCCATGCCCTCGACCATCTTCGAGCAGAAGCGGTGGGTGGTGCCGACGTGGCGGAAGGTTGCCATGGCGCGGCGTAACGCATTGGCTTCCCCGGGGGTGAATTTTGCTGCTTCGATAGCGATGCGCATTGCCTGCTCCTGGAACAGCGG
>QGNH01000158.1_pt1 | contig 34673 bp, 41 predicted proteins | sample 1735481 | NCBI WGS metagenome assembly QGNH01 (sample SAMN09239004, study PRJNA386568) | Viral metagenome, whole genome shotgun sequencing project. | reverse complement strand
AGTCAGGCGCAAATATAAACAAATTATCTTTGCCTGTGTATTTTATTTTTTTATTTTTAATCAGTTGATAATGACCAAAGTAATTATACTTACTATGGCTATTTATGTCTATATTATGTCACATTTTTTTGTTTTCTGTCAGAAAATTGTCTATGTTTACTGAAGTTTAACCGACTAAAAAATACTTAAATGAAAATCAAAAAATATCATTTGAGGTTCGTGACCATTGGCAAAAATAGAATTTATTTGAGATATTTCGTCACAAAAGCCAATAAACCTTTGGCATTAAATATTAGTTGTGACCTAACATTGCCAAGTGCCGATGTACGGAAACTGAATGAAGGTACTTTTGGTGGTGCTATTCAAAAGTTGTGCAACCAACTAAAAGCCGAATACAGTGGTTATATCGAAACCCTGTACAGAAGAAACAATGAAGAAAGTTATCCCACCCCGGATGAAATCCGTGATTATCTTGAAGTAACACAAAAAAAGATTATCATTGGAATGCAGGTTCAAATATACCTTGACGAATTGAAAGTAGCCAATAGCACCAAAAAAATCTATGAATATGTCCTGTACAAGTTCAAAGAATATTTTGAGTCTGATATTCGAAACCAGACAATTGTTGGTATTGTACATAAACGAACACCTGCAAACTTTATCTGGTGGTTAAAGAATATTGAAATGTTTAAAAAAATAGAAGCACAACAGGAAGATTTTGAGAGCATAAAAAACTTTTCACCACTGACCCTTTATAATTATCAGGCAATTGTATTGAAATTCCTCAATTTTCTTGCCGACAAATTCGATGTACCACCTATAGTATTATCACTGCACCAACCTAAGTATAGTAGCAAATACCATCTGTCAACTGAAGACTTGGAAAGACTGTTAAAATACAAACCACAAACTATTAAAGAAAAACAGGTACAGGACATTATTGCATTCAACAAAGGTATTGGACTAAGAATAAATGAAATACTTGGCATACAGAAAGACAATATCACCATACTACCCGACTGTATTGAAGTACGGTTTATTGAAAGCAAAAAATCAAAGGAACGGACAATCATTGTTGTTGACAAAGATTCAATTGAAGTACTGAAGAATCACCTGCAACAAGAAAATCTATGGTACACCCAAAACTACAATTGTTTTAATCGTGACTTGAAAATGCTTGCTAAAGAAGTGTTTAAAAATGAAACAACCAAAGTCTATAAGATAGACACCAAAAAATCCGACTATGTTGAAGTACTGAAAGCCGATGCTATAAGCAGTCATGCACTCAGAAGATATGCAATAAGTAGGAATATTGCCAACTATGGAATAGACGTAGCCAGAAGTTATAGTGGTCACACTGACTACCAGATGATAACCCGACACTATGCTGAATTCATGAAAACGGAAGATTTGAAAAAGAAGTTGTTGAAAAAATAATTGCAGGTGTTCTGTACTTTTTCAGATTCTGTCGTATTTATAGTTGTATAAATGCCAATTTATAATTGTTTAGTTTTTAAATGAACTATGTAATTGAAAAGGCAAGTGTCGTTACTTGCCTTTTTTTTATTGTTGTTTGTTAAGTTGTTGTATGTACTAATATTGCATCTGAGTAGACTTTAAGTCCACATTTAAAATAAACCACCCAGAGTTTATAGTCTGTGTCTGGTTGCATTACACACAATTGGTCATTAGTATTAATACTTGTTGGTAATATTGCTTTTCCACTTTGATTATCAAACCAACCAAAATCGTCACCATTATTACTACTGTGGTCAGTACCACCACTGATATGCCAGTTAATATAACTACTGCCACTTAAATGATTCTGCCAAGAAAGTATGCAATTATTATTTGTAATACCACTCACACTTAGATTAGTTGCTTTGGTAATACCTGTAGGTGTGTGTCCACTTAAGTCTAATACAATATTTTTAGTCTCACCAGTAAAGACTACTTTACCATAAATGTCAACTGTGTCAAATCTAACAGGTATGACATTATCAACAGGTGTATAGTTTGGATTATTATCAGCATAAAATCCTAATTTCCAACCTAAAGGATTAATACAATCACTTTGTTGTCCACGAATATCTTGTGTAAAACCATTGTTAGTCATTAACCTCATATATGTCCAGTAACTTGGTGTTACACCTGTATTTGGATTGTCACAAGCAAGATTGACTGTATAATAACCATAGTCTTTATCGTGATATGTAAGTGCTGGACAATACTCATTTACTGCATATCTTGGATTAGTTATTGCTGAAAGACTGTCTATTCTACCATGAAATGTAAATGGTAAAGAGTAGTAATACATATTAAAATCTTCACCACGACTGTCGTTAAATCTTACACCAAGCCTGTATTTACAGAGTTTATTATTTTCGTCATTTCTACTGAATTGATTTCTTTCGAGATTTATGTCACCATCTTGGTCATCCCAAAATGCTTGTAATATTTCCGGATTATCCTGTACACTTCTATAGTCTACTCGTTGTAGTTTTTGCTCATAAAATCCACTGTTAGTTTGTGGATAACCAGCATTGGTCATGTGTGGAGTAAAATTAATGTTAAAATTAAAACCACTTTCATCTGTATTTGTGATTTCAACAGTAATACCTGTCTGTAATTTTGGTAACTGACTTTCGTCAACTAATCCTATTTGGTTTATATATGACATATTCTAATTTTTTAATACATTAATAGGTTATTATTTATTGTTGTTCCGTTATTACCAATTGTTCTTAATACTGGTTCCCGTGGAATTACTGTTAATTTTGCATGATTACTATTTATACTACTACAATTTGATACAACACACATATAGTAGTTATTATTGAAACTAAACGGTGCACCAATTATTTCTAAAATTGGTGTATCTACACCTGCATAATGTGTACCATTAATCGGGTCAAAACCACCACCAGTATCTACAAACCACTGATAAGATAAATTATCACCCGAAGCATTAATCATAAATGTGGTATTAGTGTCTTCATCTATACTACGATTAAATGGTTGTAATTGTATTGTAATTGGTGGTGGTTCATGTATTACTTCTGCACTGTTCACAATATAATAATCACCGTGGTCATATTTATCTGCAATCCAAAGTGAATATACACCAGGTGTTAAATCAGTAAAATCTGGATTTGAACTCCAACTTGTACCACCATCTATACTATAATCATAAGTACCACTACCACCACTCTGATTAATGAAAGTAATACTACCGTCATTTGCTTCATGACACGAAATATCATTTACTATTCTGCTTGCATATACTGACATTGCTTAATTTTTAAATTTCATTACCATTTAAGTTACTGTTAATGTTGCTTGTGCACTATAAGCAGTACAATAAGTTGGTGATACACCAATAACTGATATTCTATATAAATAACCGTTCATACCACTTGGCACTCCTGTTAAAGTCAGAGTTTTAGTAGTATAACCACTATATGTACAACCGTCATTTGGTGTCGTACCTGCTGTTATATTTGTCCAAGCACCTGCACCAATTTTTCTCTGCCATTTCATTGTATGTGTAACACCACCATCGGTTACAGTGAAACTTGTATTTCCACCATGTGCAACAGTTGCATTACTTGGATTTGTTGTTGTAGGTGGACTATTTACTATTAATGTTACACTTTGTGAATAACCTTTACAACCACCATTAGATAATTCAACAACATAATAAGTATAAGTACCAGCAGATGATTTATTTGGATTATAATTTCTACCAGTATTAACTAATGTTGTTAAATTACTATCACTATACCACTTATATATTCCACTTGCATAAGATGAAGAACTAATACTCATCATTTGATTATCTGCAATACATACTGTTTTATTTGCTATAGTTGGTGCTGGTACACTTGGTGCACTTTCATAGGTTACAAGTACTTCATTACTATAAGCAATTGCACCACGACTATCGGTTACTTTTCTTCTATACCACCTACTTGCACTTAAATAATTAGTTTCTGTATAAGTAGTTGAAGTTTCACCATAAATGTCATTCCAAACACTATCATCGTCACTATATTGCCATTGGTAACTATATGTTGGTACTCCACCACTTGCACCACTACTACTTGTAAAACCACTAACTGGTGTACAAGAAGAACCACAACAAAGTGTTTGACTGCCTGCTATTACTCCGGCATTTGGTGGTGCAAAACCATTACCACTGTTAAATAATTGTGCTATTTCTACTGTTGTAAGTAGACGAGGATAAAAGTACAGACTATCCATTTGGTTATAAACAGTACTTCCATAATCTTGACAAAGTATATCTACTTCATTACATTGCCACATACTACTTATGTCATATACTATATAAATTGGAGTACTGTTACCATTCATATATACTAATGTTTGCTCTGAGCCATATGGTTGAATATTTGCATTTGTTGTAATTACAAAATGATACCAAGTATCAAATAACATATCTGTTTTTATAGTATCGGGTGGTAGTCCATTAGCACTCCAATATCGTAACCACCAAATATTTTGAGCAGTATGTAATCCTTTACAAGCAAGTCCAGGTATACCTTGAAGTATTGGAGTTGGTATATTACTGCCACTATCAAATGCCTGTACTTTATACCAAAATGAAACTGAATATGAATTTCCATATTCAAAAATTGGATTACTACTCCAAGAAGTAAAATCACTATTATTTAAATTACCTGGAGTAATAGGTTTTCTTACTGCTAAATTTGGTTTACCACCACTTACATAATCTTCAGTACCGTCACTACTATTAAACCAATACTGATTACTTTCGTCAACAAGAGTATTTTCAAACTCCCACCTTGCAGAATATCCTGCTGGTGGTGGTGGTACTACAATACCTGATTTTTGTTGTGACATACCAAAAAATAAACTCATTGTCTTATGTTGTTAATAATCCCACACCATACCAGATATTCGAGCCAGCATGATATATGCTTGCACCTGTATATTGTGTTGCTAATTTTGTTCCCACAGCATTAAAAGTAGTGGTTGCTGCAATAGTAATAGTACCCGTACCAATATTCAAAATGTCAATCTTGTAACCCGTAGCCATACCATTAGGTAATGTAATTGTAAATGTACCGTTGGCTTGTATTATTTTTCCATCTGTATTTGCATTTAAAGTAACATTACCTGTCACTCCAGTTATTGCTGAATGTTTTTGTGCATAAGTTGCAGGTGCTGTTGTACCTGTATATGTACTATATATGCTTGTATTGAGTTTATTACTATCTGCTGTTGCAACAATTGTATTGACTGTTGCACCTGTAGTAATTGTTATGTTCGTACCACCAGACAAACCTTTTATTCTGACTTTATTTGCACTGTTTGTACCAACTTGTGTAACTCCACCAAGACTTGTACTACCTGTAATTGCTAATGACTTCTGAGCAAAATAATTCATGCTTACACCTGTAATTGTTTGCCCGTTTCTTCTATATAATTCTAAATCATTAACATGTGTTAAATCAAGTCCAAAAGTAATATCAGTTCCATTATTTGATTGAGTTAATGGTGCATTATGTGCTAAACCAAGAAATTGTAATTTATTTCCATTTACAGGTGTTGAATACATAATTGAATCACCACCAGATAATGAAAATAAAGTACCACCTGTAATTGCTAATGACTTCTGAGCATATTTTCCCGGTGCAGTAGTACCTGTATAAGTATTGAATAAAGTAGTTGCTAATTTTGCATTGATAGTTGTATCAAGGTCAACAGTATTGAACTTAGTTGTTCCAGAATCCCAACGAGCATACCAATTATTATGAGGACTGTCTTCACGTGCTGCAAGTGCAAGCATTGTACCACCTGACCAACCTACTCTCATAATTGCAGACAGGTCTGCACCCAAAACTACTGTGTGAGTACCGTCTGCTTTTTTAATAGCAAGACCACTTAATTGACCAACACCAAGTCCCGAAGTTGCACCACTTCTGGTGAATATATAATCGTCAGCAACTTGTAAATGCTGTGCATGTACTGTATAGAATGTACCGTCAACTGTCAGATTACCAGTGAAATGTGCTGAAGTACCGTTAAGATTTCCGGTGAGTGTTCCACCTGTCTTATTAAGATAATGTGCAGGAAGTGTTGTACCTGTCAATGTACCAAATTCTGTTTGAAGTGTATAGAAATTCGTTGCACCTGTAAATATTAATTTATTTACCCAATCAGCAGTAACAAGTGTGCTACCATTGCTATTTATTGCTGCCGTATAGTCACCCATATAACGAAGTGCATAAGCAGTACTTAATTGTACTTGCTTACCATTACCCAAACCGTCATCTACACCAAAGTAGAATTGTTGACCAATTGCTTGAAAAGTACTTGTACTTGCTTGACCGTAACGATAATCATATTGATTAAAACCAATAAATTCGTCATGAACACTCATTGTAGAAAATTGGTCATTACTTTCTTTAATGGTTGTCATTTCAATTGCTTTAAGAGCATTTGAATTGAAAACTTCTATATATGCTTTTCCTGTACTTCCGTCAAAATAATCACCAATACCAATAGAGTCTTTATTAATTTCAATACCAAAAGGTCTGCTATTGCTTGAAGTACCTGTTATGTATAAGTTACCATTGTCAATATTAATTCTTGTATTTCCTGTAAGACTACCACCAAGTACTGCATAATGACCACTTTTATGTAAACCATTATTTGCATTGTTGATTGTTGCACCTGTGTATGAATCAAATACATAAGTATCGAGTTTGTTTGCACTTAGGTCAGCAGTTGTACCACTAAGAGTTGTTATATTACTATTAATGTTTTGTAACTGTTGTGAAAGAATATTGTTATTGTAATTATATGTTACAAAGTCTACATAAACACCAGTGCCACCTGTTGTACTGCCAGTAATTGAAGCATATCTTAAATCAGCATAGTCACGATTAATTAGTGTTTGTGAAGTATAAGCACTATAAGGATTATCAGCAACGACATTCATAATACCAGTGATATTTATAGTACCGTCAGAATTTAAATATATGAATGTACTTAAGTTCGGGTCAACATAATTTTCATTACCCAAAGCAGTTCCATTTAATCCAACTTGAACAAATCGTTCATAATCGGGGTCAGTAACAGCCATTGTAGCATTATTATAATAATAATTACTTTGCATTGACTGTGTACCACCTGTAGCCAAATAATGAATACCACAAGTATCTTGTATTAATGTTGTCTTAAAACCATTGTTATCATTAACTGTTGTAACCAATGCCTGATTTGTTGTGTCACCTGTAATTGTTGCAGTAAAACCATTTAAGTCTTGAGTGATTGGTACAAATGTTTTATCCGGAGAATAACCAACGATAGTACTACCACTACGTTTTAATGTTTGTCCGTTCTGTACAAAAGTAAATATGTCTTCTGGAGTTGTATTAATCCAAGTACCACCACTGTATTGAAGTATGTCTTTAGTATGAGGATTAATAATTGTAATGTCAGTAAGTCCAGATAATGCATTACTACCACCACTGCCGACTTTTTGCCAAGCAGTTGTTCCGGTAAAATTTGCTGAATCTTTGAGAAAATAAATACCATTATTTTCAGGTGTACTATCAGCACTGACACTAACAATAGCACCACTGAAAAGCCAGTTATTACCATTACCATCATCCCATGTTGCAGGATTAAGTAGGTCTGAAAATGTACCTACTAACTGTCGTGCATCCAATGGTGCTTTTATCAGACTTTCAAAATTTGCTGAAAAGTCAAATGTGCCTTTACTTCTTGACATTATGTTATTTTAATTAAAATACTAATCTTATGTTTATTGCTCCCCTGTCTGTTCCATTGTAAGAATATTTGGTATAACCAATGCTATTACTTTGAATAGTTTGATTATCTGCTGTTGTATTCCAATAACCCAATGAATTACTTGCAGTTGCACCTTGATATTCCCACTGACCACTAACAGTATTATAAGTCTGCACACCAACTAAAGGTCTACTTGAAAGCCAGGTATTTGGTATTTCAAAACTTTGTTTGTAACCAGCCGTTTGTGCAACCATTGGAATAACAATGTTGTTTGCACTTAGCATACTTACAAGTGTTTGTTTTGTCTGTGTTGCAATTGCAACAGTAGTTGCAAATAATGGATAAACACCTTCAATTGTACGAGTAATTGAACCCGTTGTACCTGCTGCCAATGGTGTGCTATAATTGCCACCCTTTGAATTCTTTGGTTGTTCACCAATTAGGTATGTCACGGTTGAACTCCAAGACTGATTACCTTGAATTATTGAATAAGCAGTTGCACTTTGAGTATCACTTAATGCAGAAGAACTATGTGTTGAAGGAAGTCCAGTACCTGTGTAATTGTAAATTGAAGGTAGACCACTTCTGTTACCACTTGTGCCGTATGCAGGACTGATTGTTCCTCTGTTGAAAGTTGCACTGAAAGCAATTGTTTGCACATCTGCAATTTCATATAGGTCTGCTGAAGGACTTGTTTTAACAAAACTATTATATGGTGCTGTTAAAGTAGGATTCAATGTTGGAACCAGTATTTCTTCCAATATTTGGTTTGTAGTTAACCCTGTTAAAACTGTACCTGCTGTGATACCACCAACTGTCACTGCTGCAGGACTACTTAAAGTGTACATAGTACTACCACTTGCACCCGATAATGCCTGTATATCGGCTATTATGCCGTCAATTGTTGTTTTTGTTGCACCTGTGTAACTGTTGAAACTTACTTTAGTTTCATAAACAGTCAAATCTGGCTTACCTGTTAAGCCTGAGTATGCTTTATTAAAAAGCAAATGAGTAGCATCTGCCAACTGATTAATATCACTTGGTATACTTGGTTTGCCTGTCAAACCACTGTAAGCACCATTAAAAAGTGTTGGCTTATTTGTTAAACTATTATAGTTGTGAGTATGACCAGTTTGAAATTTCTGTAATGTTGTACCACTTAACCATTGTGGAATACCTGTAATGTCATTCCAAGTCACACCGGAAATGCCACCACTGCCAACTTTCTGCCAAGCAGTAGTACTTGTATAGTTACTTGCATCTTTGAGATAATAAACACCATTATTTGCAGGTGTTGCATCATTTGCAACTGCAACTATAGCACCATTGTATAACCAGGTATTTGAATCAGAATCTTGCCATGTTATAGGATTGATTAAGTCAGCATAATTGTCAACAACCATTCTTGCATCAATAGGCTGTTTGGTTAATGCTTCAAACGAAGCAGCAAAATTAAAAGTACCCTTGTTTCTCATTGTATTTTTTTATTTAAAATATTAATTTTATTATTACACTTGCCCTATCGACCCCATTATAAGTATATTTTTGATAGCCAATACTGTTACCTTGAATTGTCTGTGAATCTGCTGAAGTAGTCCAATATGTTAATGAAGTACCTGCTGTACCACCTTGATACTCGAAAGCACTTGTGAAAGCATTCCATGTCTGTATTCCTTGAAGTGGTTTTGCTGATAGCCATGCATCTGGTATTTCAAAACTTTGTTTATGTCCACCACTTTCAGTTTTTAATGTGTAAACAACTGTAGTGGTTGTCATACTTACTAAAGTCTGTTTTGTCTGAGTATTGATATTTACAGTTGTTGCAAATATTGGATATGCACCCTCAATTGACACACTCTGAATGCCAGTAGTACCACTTGCCAATGGACTGCTATAATTACCACCTTTGCTATTAAGTGGTTGTTCTCCGGCTAAGTAGGTAATACTTGAAGTCCAAGTTTGAATACCAGTCAAAGTTGTATTGCTGATACTCTGACTATCACTTAATGCCGAACTACTAACAGTTGTTGGAAGTCCAGTGCCTGTGTAATTATAGGTTGAAGGAAGTCCACTTCTGCTACCACTTGTACCGTATGCAGGTGAAATACTTCCACGATTGAAGCCAGCAGTAAAGTTAATTGTCTGTACCTCACCAATTTCAAATAGGCTACCTAAAGGTAAAGTTTTACTGAATGCATTAAATGGTGAAGTTAATGTTGGATAATAAGTTGTCGTACCCGTGTTGCTTCCATGTTGATTAAACAAACTCGGTAAAATACAGTAACTTCCTTCTTCAATTGTCTCATAAAATAATGCATTTCTTAAAGAAATATTGTAAAAGTAAACGTACTCAGGAAGTAAATTTTGTGCTGAAGTTATTTGAAAAGTACAAATACCATTAACTGTTGTACCTGTAACACTGAAAATTGTTGTGCCAGTTAAATCATTCGAATCTTCATTCTGATTAACAGTAAAAACTATTGCTGTGCCTGTAACTCCACTTGCAGTATAACCACTTAAACTTGTTGGTATTGCAATTGTTTCAGTCCTGCTATTACCTCTATATGTTGCTAAATTCTTCATTAAACATTATTTTATATAAATACGATTGATTATCTCGAACTTTTATTATCTTTGCAAGTAATCATACTGCTGTTAAACCCACTGACAGGCTATGAATATTTCAAAGGTGCTTTTAGCACCTTTTATTTTTTGGTTTAGTTAGGACTTGTAAATTGTGTTGCAGTAAATACTGCCGTTAAACCACCCACACTTAAATGAAAAGTCAGAGTGTCAGTCCAAATTGTACCAGAATAATTATCACCATTACAAATTATAGTAAAAACATCACCGACTCTTGTATAATAAAAATGTGTACCAGTTGCCCAAGTGACTGAACTTATAGTACCTTTTGCATAACTAACTGTAGTATTATTAGCACCATAAAGAATTCCTTTATTAAAATGAAACACACCATAAGTGTTGTTTACTGCTATATATGGTTCTTGATAATTTCTGAAATTCAATAAACTGGTTTTACTTCCTTTGTAAGCCGGGTCAAAATAACTATCAACAGCATAGGTAAAACAAGCAACCAAACTGCCTGGTCCACCTATTACATTTACTACATCTTGTAAACTAAAATTGTCTGTATCTGGTACACTTGCCATTATTTTATGTCATTATAATTCCTGTAATAATTTAAGTCGTGTTGAAGTTCTTTCACCTGACATTTTAATGCTGATATTTCTTTTGCAAACAAGTCAAAATATGATACACTCAGCATACCATTTTCATCAGTCCTAACCAACTCAGGATTGTGTAATTGTAATTCCTGTGCAATCACACCATATCTTGGTTGTTCAATATCATTACATAGGTTAAATTGTTTATAGTCTACATTAACAGGTGCTATGCTTAACGATTGAATATTTGTCTTTAATCTTTCATCAGAACTCAATATGAAGTTTGTTGCAGTAATAGTACTATTGGAAGTTAAAGTACCGTAGATAAAATTATTACCACTTTCACCACAGTTAATCTTCAAGCCTGCACCATTATGTGTACCAACCATAAAAGTGCTATCTGGTGCAATATTATTAACAAAACCAATTCTTTTGTTAGTACCGTCAAAATATGCCATTAAGCCATTAGCACCTTTACCATTACCAACAATTAAATTTCTTGTGTAATCACAACTGCCATGATAACCCGTATAATTGATATAGATTGTACCACAATCACCACAATAAGAATCATCACTAATACTTGCACCCATTAAATGTATATTATCACCACTGCAAGAAGTAGTACCAAAACTTGAAACACCTTGAAACTGTACGTTACCGTTACAATCAATATAAGTTTGCCAAGCACTACCATTATAATAACCCATATAGCAACTACCCATATACAAACCTGCTGAACCCGGACCACCTAAATATGACGGTACTGCTGCAATACTATTCCAAGTAGCAGTGCCACCTAAGTTTGCACCATCTACCAATTGATTTGTATTGCTGATATTTGTTGCTCCTGCTGCTATGCCTGCTAATTTGTTTGCTTCGGTAATATTAATTGCTGATAGTGAAAGTGGTTTATCACATAAGTTTGTATAACCACAACCAGCACTTATTACTATAGCACCTTTCAAATAAATATTATCTGCATAAAGTCCGTAGCCACTGAGTGCTCCACCAAATGCTGCATCACTTATTCCACATAAATTACCTATTCTTACTCTGTTATGACCTGCAAATGTGCCTGCATTAACCCCAGATAACATGTCAATATAAGGATTGCAACTATCACTTGCTGTGAGATATATGATATTTTGTCTTGAAACATTACTGCTATTACCAACCTGTACGGCTTTCATTTTGTCCCAAGGACTACCAGAAATGGTTGTTGCATCAATATAAGCATCACCAAGTGTTGCAGATTGGTGTACATTGGTTACTATACCCAAATAACTTCCTATGCCAGAACCTGTCCAGATTTGTGCTCTGATATAGTCATTTACAACGAATTGAATTGCTGAATTACCACCGTCTGTATCAAAATAAAAACGAGTACCAACAACACTATATGGTATTCCATTTGCACTACTTATTATTAAGCCACCGTTAACACTTTGAATTTCATTTATTTCTAATTCATAGGCTGTTAAAACATTACGAACTCTCAGATTATCAACTTCCAAATCAAAAGAAGTACCAGAATTATTGTCTAATTTCCACCCCTGACCTGCAAAGCCACTGATAAAAACAGGTGAGTTAATATCACATGCCATTATCATATTGACACCACAAATGCATGTACTGCTGTTTAAAACTGGTGTGTTTACAGAAATACTACCACAAGCAACAGGTGTTACCGAACAAGTCGTAGCACAATCAACAACCGATACCGAACAACTCGTTGAACAAGCAATTGGTGTTTTACTGCAAGTTCCAAAACAAGCAATTGGTGCACATAGTGTACCACAAGCAATTGGATTACATATTGGCAGATATTTTAATGCCAAGCAAGTACTGCCTTCAATGAAGATTGGTGCTGTAACATTACCTGCAAAACTCGGTGCATCAACTACACTTATCGTTGTACCACTAATATCTATATTAAAACCTGCTATGTAAGTTGTACCACCACCCCCACCACCACCACTATAACCACCACCACCAGAAGAAGTAGAATTTCCTGCAATTATTTGCTTATCTCTCCTGATTGGCAATAAACTCTGTTGTGTAATAACTATGCTCATAATTAAAACTGATTAAATGCTGTCATAAGTGTTTACAAGTTCAACTGCTTCAATATCCATTGATTCCTGGTCATCAACATAACTGTAACTTGATATATAAAATGCTTTGTTTATATATTTCAGATTCTTTATTAGTTTATTCTGAAGACTCAAACCATAATTTTTGACATTTAAACTTGCTATTAACTTTAATCTTGAAACCTTATACTGACTTTGAAAAGTCTGAATCAATAACTTATCTGTCATTCTTGCACTACTATTTTCTGGTCTGTATAAACCAAAATTTATTAGTGTTTGATTTGATAAAGTAAAAAACGAACCCTTAGAAACACCATAGTTACCACAACCCGAAGTTGTTGCAATATCAGTTACATTGGTTTTATAGATTATATTAGTACTAATATTACCTCTTGTAAGTACACCATTATTTGTAATTACCACACCTTTGTTATCAACAACATCAATTTTTAGATTTTTAACTAAAACTCTTCTGAACATTGCACCGATAACATACCAAGGTTTGCTGTTATTATAAGTAATCTGACCAGCACCTTGAATACAATAAATTGAAAATGTTATTGAACCACCTGTCAGACCACCAGAAATAGGTATTAATCTGGCTGTAGTTGCCCAAGTATCATTTACAATTGACTTGGTATGGTCAGCACCATATTGAGCATAAGTGACACCATTTTGAATAACACCTAAAATCAATGAGTGATAACTACTATCCCAAATATTGTAACCATTATAATATAAATCACCACACTGAATACTGCAAACTACATAATAACCATATACTGGTGTTGTCTGTGAACTACCATAAATATTTTCACCGAATGAAGCATTATCAACACTATTTAATCTTGTCTGACAATAACTATCTAACATTAGATTGAAATTTAAACTTGTGTCCGAATTAATGTTACTGAATGGTATGTTGTATGTTAAAACATCATGAGAATTATCAAGCAATAAACCATATATAGATGTATCACCACTTGTTTCTTTTATACCAAAAAAATGTCCACTTGCTGCAGTACCACCACTTGTTAATTGTGTCCAACTTGGAAATACTGGTGTTATATTTCGATAGTAATCATTTGGTGGTGTTGTTACATGATAAAAAGAAGTATTACCAGTTGCATTGGCATTAAAATCATAAGCAAAATTTGTAATGTTATATGGATTGTATTTAACATCAATTTCGTTTATCTGATTTACTGTTCCTAAATTTTGTCCGGTCTGATAATAGCCAATTGAAGTTAAACCACCTGTTGTACCTGTTATAATATCAGCATAACCACCAAAATTTACTGTTGATTCACTGAAACCAGGTAATGTGTATTTTCTACCTTTAGTAGCATCATTCAAATTAATAGGATTTACAACATACAAGTCTGAACCTTGAAACTGAACTTTCATACCATCCAAGCCACCAAAAATACTGTCAAGAACTTCTCTGCAACTCATTGGCACGAATGATTCATTTATATAATTCAATTGGTTAACTTTGATATTGGTAAAAATATTTGTTGTGTAGCCATTGGTACGTAAATCCATATCACTGTATATGTTACCAACAGTCAGATTCAGTTTTGATAAAACATTGTTAATTACTGTTGCAATAGTCGTATTACCTGTATAAAAACTACCATCAGAATTTTTATAATAAATTGTATCAAGCATTTGCATACCATCACTACAGTTTATACTAACTGTTGTAGGAAAATTCACACTATAATCTTCTGTATAAACAGGATTTACAAAACCCTGCCAGAATAGATTATTTGTAGTATTGCTATCATAGCATTTTACAATAAATGCTTGTGGGTCACTGTTGTTGAAAAGTGTTATCAAACTCAGTGGTGTTGCAATTACATTTATTATTGCACCAGTTCCAATAGTTTTACAAAATATGTTATCAGTATTTCCTTGCAATTGAATTGTTAAAGGTGTTGCATCGGCTTGCAAAGCAGTTACAGCACCAACATAAAAATTTTGTAGTATTTCAATATGTGTTGGTCTATTACTTAACCTTTTGTAATCTATTGTATATTTTAAATTGTAACTCACTTACCTATAATTATTTGATTGTCTGTTATGATTATTTAAAACACCAACTAACTGTGTACCGTCAATTCGAAATTCTACTCTGCCACCACCTGCACTACCAAGCATGTGTTTTAACTGTGACAGTGGTGCAATAACTTCCGGGTTATTTCTTGCATTTGCATATTCACCAACCAATGCCTGTGTCGGTCCAGATACAATAGCACCTTCGGCAAATTTTGGTACTAAACTATTGAATAATGTTGCTGCAAGTCCACCCATAACTGCACCTAATGCTACACCGATTATTGGATTCTTTGCAAATGCTACTGATTTTTCTATTGCCTGTGCAATTGTTGCTGATAACAAAGCAGCAATTGCTTGTTTCATAGAACTTGCAACAGTTTTACCAAATTCTTTAAAACTGCTTGCACCTTGACTTATTGAACTTGCAAAATCTCCAAAAGCATTATTTATTCTTTCTTGTGCATCAGCATATTTATTATTTAAGTCTATTACAGATTTTAATGTGCCACCGTATGCTCTTAATGCTTTATCAGCATCTTTAACTTTATTTGCTTCAGTAGCACCACCACCAACAGCATTTGCTGCAGGTTTTTCTAATTGTTTGGTGTTTGCATAACCTGCTCTTTCTTCTACAAAAGGATTCTTAACAGTACCAACATTTACATCTTTTTCACCAAGTTTAAAACCTGCTTCACTGGTCATGTTGGCTTCTTTCAGTTTATGAAAATCTCTTTCTGCTTGCATTTCTTCAGCAAGTGCATCCTTTTTAACTCTTGATAAAAGTCTGTTTTGTGCTATTTCTTCCTGCCAGTAAGTAGTACCAACATTATGTTTTTCTTTTTCCAGTTCTGCAACTTTTGTAACAATTTCCATATTAACCTGACCACCTACCTTAGTAAGTTCTCCCAATGCTTTTGTGTTGGTAATTTCTCTGTCAATTAAATCTTCCCGTCTTTTTGCATAAGCAAGTGCAGTTGATTCAAAATCAACCAATGCTTCCTTTTTCTGTGCAGGTGAATAATCTCCTGATTTGTCAGTTATAATTGCTCTGTCTTTTTTCAGTTTTTCTTCAACTTCGGCATTTTTAACTGATTCTTGTACTGCTTCTTTTCTTAAATCATATTGGTCAAGCAATATTTTCTTAAGTTCAACTTCTTTAGTTATTCTATTACCTAAATCTCTATCACCATCAAGTATTTCTTGATTGATTTTTTCCATTGCATGTGCTTGGTCGTTTTGTGCTTTTAATTCTGCTTCAGTTAATTTTATTCCATCATTTTTTACTTTATTTCCAGTAATCCAATTGGCAAGTCTTTTAATATCAAGTGCAGCCATTTCAACACCTGTTCTCAATTCAATACCTCTTTCTGCTCCAACACCACCCCTTTCTGCTGTCATTTGCTTTTTCATAAGGTTGGCTGCATCTTGTGTGAAAATGCCTGCACCTTGTCCAGACTTATCAACAGCAGCCAAATATGCATCTGCACTTTCCTTTGCAAGTTTAAAAGCCTTTATTAGACCACCAATTGCTACAGTAACCAAACCAATGCCTGTGGCAGCACCTGCAATACCACCAATGGTACTACTCATTTCTCCTGCCATGCCACCAAATTGACCCATAATCTTGGTTAAAGCACCACCTGATTCACTGATATTTCTACCCATTTCTTGAGTAGCCTTACTTGCAGCATTTATGCCCTGTGTGAAGCCACCAGATTCAAGAAGTAATGTTGTTAAGAGTGAAAATTTTGCCATGTTATATCTTTATTATTTACCAAATTCATTAATTCATATTGCTCAGTAACAATGTCTTTACTATCTCTAATTTCTTCTGCATCCCAACTGAATTTCAAATCATTCAATTCTGCACCCAAGCAAGCACCAATTGTATTTCTCAGAAACCTGACTTTTTCCCAACCCTCTCTGTAATTTTCATTATAATTTCTGAGAATTGAATCAACTTCGTATAACGGCATTTCTTCCCAAAAATAATCTGGCTGAATACCAGACTTGACACATATACTGAATATGTCAATTATTTTGGTTTTCTTACTGCTTTTTTTTTATCCGGTACAATGTCATTTAGACCTTCACTTGCTAATATTATCAGATATGCCTGATAGTCTGCAAATGCCTGTGGATTCTCATCACTGACATTATCAACAAATTCGTCAAAAGTATATTTGAAAGTCGGATTGTTTGCTTTCAATATACAATAGAAAACTCTATACATGTCGGTTAATGTGCCACTGATTTCATCCAGACTTCTCTTAAATATGTCTTCATAAAGCATCAATGCTCTGTTTGTCCTTTTAACTTTGTATTCTCTTACAATTGTGTTAGTGCCACCTGTAGCATCTATTTCAATTTCATTTAACTTAACTGTAGTCTCTTTTATCATAAAAATTTTATTAACTGTAATTATTTCATATAAATACGATTAAATCTGAAAAGATAAATCCTTTGATTGATAACTGTTTAAAAGAAAAAAGCCAAGTGTGTACTTGGCTTTCTAACAGAAAAAAATAATAAAATTTATAAAACCGAAAAAGACCTTTTACTGAGCAATTGACAATACACCATTACCCTTCATAGCAATTGTATAAGTACCGTTGGCTTTGTCAGCAGCATTCATATCCATACTTGTTATAAGAGCCTGTCCGGTGAATTTTAATGCACTTCCACTAACTGTCCAAGAAGGACTTGTACCTGTTTTTGAAGCAAATGCAATATACACTGGTTGTTTTGCAATAAAATATTGAAATACTTCTTTTGTACTAAGTGTAGTACCTGTGACACCACTTAAGTTCATTAGGTTGTCTGAGGTTAAATCCCAATCAAACTTGCTACCTAAGTACTCATTCCAATCTCCGGAATCCTTACTTGAAACGTCTCTGGTAGATAGAGTTACAGTGAGTTTTGCTGTGGTACTAAATGCACAAGGTTGTAAGTTTGTGCTGCCACTTGGATTGATAAAAATCATGTAGTCACCACCATAAACTAAGAATTTTTGATTTGCTGCCATTTGAGTATATTTTTAAGTTTAATATTATAGTTATATGACATAAATACGAGTGAGTTTTGCTAATAGTTTTTCAATTCGTATGTGAGTTTTTGCAGGAAGGCATTGTCTTGGTAACCTTCATCACAAGTTTTAATCATACACATAACAATATGATTATCTCCTACTGTACCCCTGTAAAAGTTCAAGATTTTGTCAATACGACCAGCAATTTCAATGCTGTCATTATAAGTTTCAGCAAATACTGTTACTTCCAAAGTGCTATTGCTATAAGCAACACCGTCATCTGAGTATTCACTGTCATAATACCGTTGAATTACAACATAAGGAAGTTTTTCATCGTGTCGAATAATAAGTGGAAATACTTTGTTACCGATAATCTGTGTTAAACCACTATCTGAAGTCAGTAAAGAGTAAATGGCATTGTTAAGTTTTATGCTCATTGGTTATTCATTTTAGTTATCTTCTTATGACACTCAATACACAATGACTGTAAATTATTGTAATTGAAGCCAATTAATTTTTTTTCCAGAATATCTTTGCCACTACTGATTGGCACTACATGGTGAACTTCTTCAGCCAGACTTAGTTTGTCTAATTTCTGACAATTCTCACACAACGGATTTATTCTTAATTTTTCCTTCCGTAGTTTTCTCCAAATCCTGGTATTGTACACAGCCACATTATCCAGTACTTCCCGTTTATCTTGGTGTGTCCTTTTAGTCTTTTCAACTACCCGAATAAATGTCTTTATAATTGTTGGCATATTATTTATTATATTTTGCTACAAGTCGTTCCATGTTTGTTGTTATGCAGTTTTCAATATTGTCTTCGGCTTCCTGTTTCTTTTCTTCAACAGCATCTGTGAAGAACTTAGTACCCATTAATTTTCCTGTATTATGCTGTATGCCATTCTTTGTTTTATAGTCTCTTGATTCTGTACCGTAGTTAATCATTCTGTACTTATAGCCTTCTTCATAGTCACTTAAACCAACAATTACACCCATTTTATCTTTCATTGCTTTTACAGTAAACATTTCTGCAAATCCCTTATAATCAGTTTTACTTTTACCTTTCTTAGTTGCTTGAAAATTCAGTTTTGCTTGGTCATTAATGATTCTTGCTGACTGCCTTAAACCACCCATAATAACCTGCTTTTGCTTCTGTGGATTCAAGTCATTGAATAATGCAAGTAATTGCTTGTCATTAATTAAATTTATTTTAACTTCTGCCATTATAAATTAACCCTTTCACATACTAATGTCAAACCTTCCCGATAAGCAACTTCAGCAATCATCAGAATTTTATATGTGTAACCCTTAAACTCTATTCTGTCAGTATCAACAATATCTTTTCTGTAATGTGTGGTAAAAGTTATTTTGAATTGAGTGAATATTTCTTTGTCACTTATTATCTGACTACCACCATCAGCCTTCATAGCAGCCTTCAACTTGTGTTTAATTGTGTACACAGGTGTTTCACTGCCATTGTCTGCATCTTTTACAATGGTCAAACCTTTAACTACTATTGGATATCGAAAACTACCTATAATCATAATCTTTTACTTTAGATAAATGCTGTAATTATACCACAGTGAATTGTTTATAACTGTCAAGCAAGTTTGTGAAAGTTAATGGTATTGCATATCCCTGTACATAACTAACAGGTTGTCTGGTTGTGTACAAATGACTTGCATAAAGCAATACTGCTTGTTGTATTGGTAATGGCATATTAATACCTGTATAACCACTTGTTGAACCTGTATAGAGATTCAAATAGTTTAAGCAATGTACTTCTGCAACATTCAAATAAAATTGCAGTAAAGCATCGTCATCCAAATATTCTGGTTCTATGATAAGTTGCCTTTTAAGTTGTGTAATATTCATGGATTATATATTTTATATAAATACGATTGAATTAAAAAAGAAAAGGCACTCGATTGAGTGCCTTTGAGATTTTATTATATGAAAAAGAAATAGAAGACTAATTAAGCAATCGTTCCCTTTGCAAATGCTTGTTTTCTACGAAGTTTAACGTCAAAATAAGCATTGATAACCACCCTGATTTTACCTTCTTTTGCAACTGTATATGGGTCAACAATAAGGTCGATTCCACCCCATTGACCGATAATCATGTCGGCAAAGCAACCAAAGATTACACCCTTTGCACCACTAACTGTAGGAAGGTTAGTTGAAGTTAAGTAAGGATAACCGTTGATTTGTGAGTTCTCAGCAATGAAACCTGCAGCAACTGTTGCAGCCTTAGCCGTTGATTTTAATTTACCAACTGAAGTTGGATGAAGCAAATAAGTTCCCGGACTTTTCAATGCATTTGCAGCTGCAACTGCACTTTCCAAAGAAATCATCTGTGCAAAAGTACTACCACTTGAAAATACTAATGTAGGATTGTAGAACAAACCTTCAGGTCTGTATGCTGTACCAACAAGAGTTCCAAATGCTGTTGCTTCAAGTAAGTCAGAAACTGCCAATACTATATCATTCTGAAGTAATGCATTTGCACCAACACTGTCTTGAAGTAAGAATTGTTTACTTACATCGTAATAAGCAGTGATTCTGTGTGGTGATAAATCAACTTCACTGAATCCAGGTGCTGCATCAACAGCACTGTCATTTTCTGCTTTCCAGTTTGCTGTGTTACCTGTGGAAAGTACTGGTATTGAGACATTTCCAACCAAACCCGTCATCATTTGTGCACCTGCCTTAACCAAAATTAAATTGGCTCTAAGGAATGGAATCATTTCAAGTTTATCAGTTTGAACAACTACTGAACCTTCTGCTTGTGTTCCACCAGCAAGAATGTCACCCCTGTATTCCATCGGTAATGTAATTTGACCATTGTATGAAAGTCCTGCTTTTTGGAATTCTTTTCTTCCAAGTGCAAACACTTCATTTTCTGCATCCGAAAAACCTCTAAGTTCAGAAGCATTTAAAATTGCTCTTGATAAACTAAAATTGCTCATTGTATTGTTTGTATTTTTTATGATTATATTATTTTTATTTACTAAATTTCTTTTTGTTTCGATTTCCTTGTCAATTGCTTGAATTTCAGCATTGATAGTTTCGAATTCCTGACCTTCATCGGTGTCTAATTTTCTTGTTTCAAGTTTTGCTTTTGCAAGTACACCTTCAAGTGCTGTAAGTTTTGCCTTACGTTCTTCGATTAGTTCATTCATGTCTTTTGCCATGTGATTAATAATTTTACATAAATACGAGCAAATAATTTTATTTTTTTAGTTTGTTAATTTTGTCTTCAAATGCCCGATAATAATCAGCCATTGCTTTTTCCTTTTCTTTGGCTTTCTGTGCTTCAATTGCTGCCTGTGCTTCTTTATCCTGTTTTGACTTTAACTCCAATGCTTCTTTATCTTTGGCTTTCTGCAAGTCAATTGCTTCCTGTGCTTCTCTGACCTTTTGTGCTTCGAGTTCTTCTGACTGCCTTAATTCGTCAAGTCCACGAGTGCTTACCATTGTTTGTGGATATGCAGGTGTAATAACAATACTGAAGTCAGCAACCTTTGAAAACTTATTGATTGTTCTCAAATAAGTACCGTCTGACCTTTTTTCCCATCTTTCAGCACCCTTTTCTGTTGGTACTTTAAAACTGAAACTGCATGCTGATAAATCACCATTCTGAATATCCTCAAGAATACCTGCATCTTTTTGTTTTGCTTTAAAATTAAAATGCACACCCCTTTCATCAACATTAAAATGTAATGAGTTTCTTTGTCCATCAGGACGATACCTTGCCAATACTGAATCTGGTTGGTGTTGGTATTTCATAACAATATCCTGTGTCTTTAAGAATTCCTCAGTTGCTGCTGAAGGCATAATTCTTTCTGAGAATTGACCACTTGCCAGTTTGTCTGACTCCTGACCAAACACTATTGCTGTACCACTAATAATACCAGTCTCTGAGTTTGCTCTTAATTCAGTTGCATATCGAACTTCTAATTGATTGTCATTAATTATATTTTCCATTGTATTAATTATTTTAAAAGTTTATTATCAATATTATTTTGAGTTGTACTACCACTTGTAGGTTTTGTTGGTGTATTTGCTTTTGCAGTACCACTAACAACCAAGTCATTAATTGGCTGTAAATTAGTACTAACAAATGCTGTGTTACCACCCTGTACTGGAAATTCAGCATCGTAGTCTGAACGAATTTCATTGGCTGTTTTAGCACCAATACCGAAAAGTTTAGCAGCAACATCTGCTTTTGTCGTTGCATCCAATCTCAGAAGATTTTCAGTATTGAATTTTAATGACGAAAGTTTCCAGTCTGACTGTAAGTATAATTTTCTAAAGAATTCATTTTCTACTTTTTCAAGTAATGGCAATAAGCAGTCATTTAAGAAACCTAATCCCTGTTGCTCTGCTGTTGCTGCATGTCTTGCAGACTCTGAGAATGCCAAACTTGGTGGTACGTTAAAATACCTACAGATTTCCAATACGTTGAATGCTTTGTTTTCAATCATCTGAGAATCTTTTGGATTAACACTGATTGGCTGAAATTCCATACCACTATCCAGTGCTACAATACCACCACTTGTACCACCTAATGCAGGTGAAAGTGCTTGTACAAAACTCTCTTTTGCTTTCTGTGCTTGACCTTTAAGAAGTGTTACACCTGCAATTGCATGTAATACACCACTGAGGTTTGCACCACTACGGAAGAATGAACCACTATGTGTTTGAGTGTCGTATGCAATTCCCAATGTTTCTGCTGCATAAGCCAAAGTACTTATACCTCTCAAACCTGTAGCATCAGGATAATTAATTAAATGAATAATTTGTGATTTGTCATATATGTGACCATTCAATACATAATGGTAAGTAACATCAACATTGCCACCAGTCATAATTGCTGTTAGGTCTACAAGTTCTGTGATTAAAGCACCATTGATATATATGTACACATAGTCACTATTCAATAATGTTAATGAAGTTACGTCACCCGTATTTGTCCTGTCAATTAAAATGTATGCACTGCCTTTAAGCAACATATTAATTATTGCTAATTTCTTCAGCATATAAGCACCCATAAAACTATTTGGTGCAATATTCAGAATATCATATAGACTATTTCCAAAGTCAGTGTACTTCCAACTACTGTTACCGTTGGCATTAACACGACTTATTTGTGGTATTAATGGCAAACATGCTACTGAATCACTTATTAAGTTGACACATCTGTAGACTGTGCTAAGTTTTAATGCCTTAGAAGGATTATAAAGACTGGTTGAATTAAATGGAATACTGCCAAGAAAAGGACTTGCATAGTCAGTTTCATCGAACCTTGTTCGATTTTCAAGTTTTGGTTTTCCGGTGAAAGTTTTTTGGAAGAAATTTGCCATTGATTTGCTATTTCATATAAATACGAGTGGTGTTTCTTATTTTTTCTTATTTTTTCTTATTTCACAATTCATTGAAAATCAAAATTTAATAAGCACTGAAATTGTATTGTGGTGTAGTTATATAACTGCCTAATGCATTTAGCATAGCACTTACCCCGTCTATTTTTTTATTCTTGTTGCTTCTAATAAGACCCATATTACCCATAGTATTTTGTTTTACTATGACATTTGAAATCATCCACTTAGTAATGATATTGGATTGCAAGACTATGTAGCCACTTTTAATCAGTCTTTCAAATTCACGGATAGGCTTGTTCATTGAACCCCAAGTCTGTGCATATTTCTGCATATTCAGTCCTGCCTGTGTTGCATTGATTGCAAAACTTGTACTGTTCCAAACATCGTATGCCACAAGCATAATTTGGTTTGTATTGTAGACTTTCATAATGTCCGATAATATTCGGTCATAGTCAATGACATTGCCAGAAGTAACATTTATGTGTCCAGCAGTTGAAGCATTTAAGAACTTGTCTTTGTTGATATTACTATTAATGCTGTCTTCGGGAATATAAAAATCGTTGAAAAAGTATATTTTATCACTTAGTGGAATCATGTATGAAACTGCTGAAATGTCACTAACACTTGATAGGTCAACTCCAACCCAGACTGGTGCATCCTTGAACATTTCATCGTTAATTGTTACGTCCTTCATACTCTCTACCACATATTTTTCATTAATCCAATCTTCGTCACTGCTATGTTTTAACCATTGATTGAAATTCTTTACCAACACACCATTTCTTTCTGCTTCGAAATTTGTTGCCTTGTTAACTTCAGATTCAATGAAGTCTGAGTATACTGATATGTTAAGATTTGGATTAGCCTTTGTCCAAACACTTTTGTCTTCATAACTATCTTCTTCATCCAGTGTGTAAATAATTGCAAACTGACTTTCATCGTCTACAATTCCACTGAGTATTTCAGAACAATAAGTCCGGAGTTGATAACAGAAACTTTCACTGTTAAAACCTGCTGTGGTAATGACAACAAAAAGTGGCTGTTCCCTTGAACCCATAGAACTCTTTATAACATTGTACATCAAGTTGTTAGGAGCCTCATGTAGTTCGTCAATAATTGCAAAACTGGTGTTTAATCCATCCAACTTTGTAGCATCTGAAGCAGTGACAATTAATTCGGAATCCTTGTACTTTATGCTGTTGTAATAGTGCCTTAAATATTTTTTCTTTTTGTCCAGTTGTATTGCAAACTGCTTACACTTTTTGAAGTCAACGTCTTTGGCTTGATTTTTACTGTTGGCACTGACTATTACCTGTGCATCTACATCAGTCATTAAATGATAAATGGCAAGTGCATTGGCAAACTGTGACTTGCCATTTTTCCTGGCTAATTCAATATAACAGTATTTGACTTTTCTTGTGTTGGTGCTGACTTTGTACAAACCATAAATGGCTACCGTTATGAAAACCTGCCAGTCTTCAAGTATGAAATGCTTCTTCTGTACTTGCTCAGTGAGATATAGATAATTCTGAATGAAATTAATAGTACTATCGGCTTCTGGTTCATTATAATAATACAGTGGATTTTTTAAGTCATTCAACCACCTTTGGCAGGCTTGCTTGACAAACTTACAAGCAATTATTTTTCCCGACAAACAATCATTGGCATAGTTACTGGCTGTTTCAAAGTTCGACATTAACGAGTTTCTAAATCCTGCTTATTTACAGCAAAGCCAATTGGCTTTTCTTTGTTAGTTTTTATTGAATCTACAATTGCCTTGAAGTCTTCGTCATCGTCAGTAATACTCTTGTTGGCTTTCTTAAGTTTACTCAGCATGTTGAAAATCTGCAATGAGAGTTGGTAAATCAGATAGGCATTATGTTTGGTGTTCTCATGAACATATTCGTCAATCAGGTCATTAACTAAAGAGACATTCATTAGCACCAATTCAATGTCTGTTTCATCTGCACCACACTTTTTCAGTGTTGCTTTTACGTTTCTTAATCCGAATTTTTTCATTATAATGTTTGTAGTTTTTTTTCTGTTGATTGCAATGCATCAATAAATTCTTTAACACCAAAAGTTACTGTTAAAGACTTCTGCTTAAGTATTTCCAAAAATTCCTCTGACTCTTTAATATAGTCTTCATGTGCTTTATTTTCTGCTGACAAGATTTCAATTCTTGTGTTATTTACTTCAATATAACCCTTTGATAGTCCAATTTGCTTCTTAGTTTGTTCGATTGTAAATTCTAATTGTTTGTTCATTGTTTTATAATTTATTATAATTTATTATTATTATTATTATTATATTGTTTTTTATACCCCCCCCTATACCAAATTCTTTAAGCCGTCATCTAATGGGCAGGTATCCCCGCCTTTGCAAACTTTTCGACCCCGTATAGGCTTCATTGCTTAAAGAATTCCTCTATAAATACTACCGAAAACCATAAAGTCACATACATTTATCTTAGATATCAGTGTTGTTCTTCTTCTTGCTCTTGCTGTTGAACACTTGGCTCCTGATACCAAGACTGAAGTTAATATTATAGAAGTTTCTTTTGCTTATGTGTAATGTATTGCAGACATATTCTTGAAACCCTTGTGGATTGTAGTTGTTAGCAATCAAGTACTCTTTAAGTAGGATTAGGTAGACAGGTTTGGTCATTGTTATTCTTTCTTCTGCAATAATTAAATCATCTATCTTTGCCATGATATCCCCCCGGACCTTATCCAAATCAACTTCATTATCTTCATTGTATTCTTCATTGTCATCTGCACAACATAGGATTGCATCGTCATTACTATCGTATGTTATCAATCGTTGTACATTACTGACATACTGTGTCATCCTTGCCTGTGTTAATACATAGTTGCTTGCTGCATTCCACAGCCAATTGAGTACACCTTTGACTTTATCTATGTTTAACTTAGTATTGAGCACAGTCCAAAGGTGTGTCAGTGTTTCCTGTTTACAGTCTTCTTTCTCTGCCATTGACCAGCCAGAAACATGTTTATTGATTGCATTATCAATTAAGTAAGATAGATTTGGATATAATTGTCTGAAGATACGATTCCTGGTAATTGCCGAAGTACTTGCTGTACTGCAATAATAAAACTCTTTGATTAACTCAGTGTCATTGTCAGTCCAATAGTTATTCAATGTTTTGTTGTTTTATTGCTTTCCTATTATTTTCTTGACTGTAGATTATTCTTTTTAATGTCTGAATATTAATTCTGAATTTTTCAGCAACTTGTTGTACAGTTAATTTGTCATAGGAATATTTTTTACCCCGATAACTGTGTGTTGAATGTTTGTATTTATTTCTCAGATAAAACTCATAAATTTCATTGATTTTATCTTCTGGAATTTTGATTGGTGTTATATAACAGCCATTTTCAATTATCCTCAGAATGCTTCGTTCAGTTGTGCCGTATTTCAATGCTAATTGTTCAGTTGTCAATAAATCTTTGTCATTATAAATGCCTTGATACATTCCATTTTCTCCAACTATTCTCCACAAAGGTATTGCCGGGTCATCGAGTATTTTATTAATTTCGTCTGTAGTAATTTTCAGATTAAAATCATGTCTTTCATCTTTGGCTATTTTATCAGTTTTATCAATAAATTCGTCACCTAAGAGTTTTTTAAACTTATTGTAGATTTTAGAAGTACTTAAATTATATTCTAATGCTAAATCTTTTATAGTTTTGCCGTCTTGGTAATCATCCAGAATATCCTGCCATTCATAAAATTCTAATCCTCTGTCATATTGTAGATTTTTATGTAATTTTTTTTCCCGATAATATTTATCAGTACTGACTTTAGGTAAAACTGTAATTGGTTCCTGATAATCTAAAATTCTAACAGGTCTATCAGCAAATGGTGGTTTAACACAGTCATTTTTTATTGGTAATAATAATTCAGATTTAACCCTTTCAGTAAATTTTTCAGTAGTTGGTACTAACGATTGGTTAGTTGCAATTTCTTCAGTTTCTTCTTCACTTAGTATTTCATCTTCAGTTGGTGTTTCAATAGATTCTTCAGTTGGTATTTCTTCAGTTTCTTCAGAGGATTCTATGTCTGAATCCTCTCCGTTTAACGGATAATCCTCTGTATTGCTTTCAGTATCACCATCCACGGTTTCCCGTGTATGGCTTTCAATAATTTCATTATCACCATTCAGAGGATTCTCTGTATGACTAATTTCAGTAGTTAAGACTTTTTTTTTAATACACCAAGCCTTGACAATCGAGTATGAAGTGTTGAATATTTCATATCATGTAGACGTGCTAAATCTGCAAGACTTTCACCATTTTCATACCGTTTGGCTATTTCCAGAATTAATTCGTCACTATACATTTTAGCAGGTACTCTTTTATGAACATGTGTTTTTGGCTTTTTAACAACATCTTCAGAAATAGTTGTTTTAAGAGGTTTTAAGACACTCTGACCTGTTGGTGGAAGGATTGTATTCCCGGAAGCCTGTGTTTCTGCTGAGTTTTCCCGAAGTAATGTTTCAAGCAGTATTTCTTCCAATTGGTCACGACTAAGCAGAGGAATTAGATTTGGTTGAAGTTCTAAAGTGACTTTCATATAAATTTTATTTTCTCATAAATACTTTGGATTATTGCAAAAGCATTGTAAGCAATAAAAAAATCCAAGCATTCAACTATGCTTGGATTTTAAAATGAAAAGAAACTAAGACTATATTATTGAACGAATTTTTTTCGATAATTCTTTTTTAGTTGTTGGTAACTGACACCTGTGGTTTTTCTGTTAGGTTGAGTTCGAATATATTCTTCGAGTTCCTTGATATACTGCTTTTTTTCCCGTAGTTCACTAAGCAATTCTTCAATTTTTGCTTCTTGGATTTTATTACGATTCAACAATATGCTTAATTCTTCATATCGACTTTTGGTGATTGTCAGTAATTCCTCTTTTGCCATAACACAAAGATAATTAATGTCTTAGTCATTGGCAAGACTTATTCCAAGACTAAGGTCATTTGGATAGTCACTTGGAGTTGCTTTGTCATTACTACTGATTTTAACCGGACTTTGCAAATCTTGCCAATATTTTGCCTGTTGCTTGACACTCAAATGACCAATTGGATTATCTACTTGATAATCAACGATATTGGTATATCGACTTCGTTGATTATCAATTTGTTGTGATTTTAAATCACTATCCTTGGATTCCCTTTTTAAAAAGGTATCCTGTTGGAGTATGTCAGGTGCATTTGCATCCAAATCTAAATACTTGAATTTAAGCCTTTCTTTCTGCCTTTCAGCATGCTTGGTTGTTGCAAATACATCTTGGAGTTTACCGTACTTCTTAACTGCTTTTTTTAACTGTTTATTCATTTGATTGGTTCTATAAAAGTAATTATTAAGATAAATTTTGGTTTTATTTCTATCTCTCCATTTTTTATGGACTTGATAAAGTTTTTTACGATTGGCAATTATGTATGCTTTGTTGTATTCCCGTCTTTCCTCTTTGGTCATGATTTTTCTTCTGTTGGATTGTCATAATTATAATCGAATTGAATGTATGGTTTTGCTTTTAAACCTTTTTGCTTCTCTTGGAGTTTAAATTCATGCCATTCATCTGAATTCCATTCAACGAATTGAAATTCTATCTTTGCTTCTAAAGCATTGATAAGTTTAGTCATTTCAATTGAAGTCAAATGATACTTGATATTCTGATTACCACTTTTTGCATATAGTTTATCTATTACATAGCATTGGATTGGTATGTCACAACGATAAACCAAATCAACTAAGTATTGACATTGTGCAACTGTTGCACCAAATTTATCTACATTCTCAGTTGAAATATGTGATAGTTCAATTAAATCTTCTCTTGCTAACATTGGAAATTATCTATTAAAAATGTTAATACTAAAAATCTATCTTTGCAACTGAAGCCAAGCAAACTTAGCCTTGCAACCGAAGCCAAGCAAACCAACCTTTTTTTGCACCCGAAGCCTTGTATCATTGTCACCAGATTCTGGTGCAATGGTTAATCTTTTTTTGTTTCAATCTCTGGCAGTGATTTTTCACTGTCTGGATTGTAATAGTATTGGGTGACATTTTTGACACCAACGATTGGTGACATTTTTGACACCAAGACAGGAGTAAAATGAATTGTTATTATGGTGTTTTTTCTGTCACCAATAATAGTAATCCAACCACTATCTTTTAATTCTTTTAACCATCTTTTAATTGTCCGTTTATCTACCTTAAACATTGTAGCCAATCCTTGAGTAGTTGGTTGCCATTCTTTGTAACCTTTGACCTTACCTTTATTGCTGTTCCAAAGTTTAGTCCAAAGTATTACAGCACCTGCACTTACAGACATATCATCTGTTAACAATGCTGGAAGCATATTCCATTTTTCCTTTTTCAATTTATTTTTTATTAGTTTCATTATTTATTATTTTTCTCAATTCCAGGTACTGCTCAAAGGTCAATCCTTTAATTGGTATCTGTCTATGCCAAAGTTGTTGTCGTGTCTTCTGGTGCCTCAGAATTGGCTTAAACTCGATATTATTGACTTGTACTGCCGGACAACATTGCCTTCTTCTCATTTTTCTTCCTTTCCCTATAGATTTTATTGTAAATTCTGTAATATGCAAGTCGTTGTTCACGGTGTTTTAAATTGCATCTTTTCTGCTTGGCAGCCACCAAGTCTTTTCTATTTTTTTGCCAGTCAGAAGTAGCCTTACGAAATTTTTCTGGATTTTTTGCCCGGAATTCCCGTTGGTATTCCCGAATTTCTTCACGGTGCTTCTTATTGTATGCCCGTTGACGAAGTAAAATTCGTGTACGGTGTTTCTGGTAATATTCCTGTGATTGGTTCATAGTACTTAATTTATTTCAACGACATAACGATTTTTACCATCAATATTTTTTGTGATTATTACCACAACATCTTCATTTTGTACTTCTGTAACCAACACAACAATTAAGTCTTTGACTGTAATTGCTGCCATAATTTTTTTCTGTTTCATAGTTATTAATATTTAATTTTAGCAAACATCTTCAAGTTTGACTGTTTTGTATTTTTGAATTCTTTTGGTGTAACCTATCTGGAATTCACCTGTTTCAATTCTTCTTTGGATATAAGCAATTCCCCGGTCACTCCACAGTGGCATGCCAAATTGCTTGTACCTTCTTTTAACCAAGTAAAATCTCATAAGTCCAAGAGTGATTTGTGATTGCTTTGGCTGTGTTGAATCAGCCATTATCAGACCCCAAAAACGACAACATTCTATGAACCTGTTTCTACCCAAAATTTTCTTGCCGTCTTTTAGCATCAATGCCTTTGCCACATCGGCTGCATCGTACCAATAAGTTGTGTGTCCTAATTCATCTAAAAATCCTATCATAATTATCTATATTTAAATCTGTACTTATTTACTGTTGGTATATCGAATTGCAAAAACTTCTGTAAGTCTGGTTCCGTAATATCCATTTTATTCAACCAAATCCTGCCATCAAGAGGATTGGTGTTTTGAAATGAAATACAATGAAAGCCGTGATATTGAATTGTTATGTCATAATCAATTCGACTATCGGTGATATGATAACTGAGTTTCTTATATATTTTACCATCTTTATATGTTTCAAAGCAAGCAAAGTCTAACAGCCTGATTATGTCCCGTTGTTTGTTATATGGTACTGCATCATTGGTTTTTTCTTCGATAAACATAAACTTTAAAATGTGTGTTTCTTTGCAATAATGACACCACATTTGGTCAATATCCATTTTAAAGTAGCCTAAACTGCTATCTAACAAGTCTGGATTTCTGCCAAGTCCTTCTTGATACGGAAACATTCTTTCTCCACACTCCGGACAAATGTTATAGGTTTTCTTTTGGTTCCTGAACCACAATTCAAATGCCGAAGCACCATTGTCATTTCTTGATTTTGTCATAATTTTCGATTTAAATAATGGAGTGCTGTATGGTTAACAGCACCCCACTTATTATATTTATACTGTTTCATAAACAAGATTTTTTCGTGCAAGTCGTGCTTTCCGTTCTTCTTTATGAGTAGCATCATATTTTTTCTGATATGCTATTTTTTCTTCTGGTGATTTATGTTTTTTCACCTTTTTAGCATATCTTAAATTGACCGGACTTTGACTACGATAATTGTAGATTTCTTCAAGCAATGAAATATATTGCTTTGTAGTAGCACAAAAAACCAATACCTGTAATTTTTTTGCTTCTGTTTTCATTTTAAGTCTCCTAATCATTTCATCTTGATTATAATCAGGATTCCTGAACAACTTAATCAATGCTCTGATAAACTTATGAGAATTAAAACTCTCAAAAAATGGTTTAAATTCTCTGATTTTTCCTGCATATTCATAAGCAAGTCCTAAATCTGGTATTTCAAATAAACCATCCTTGAATCTCTGTGCAGCATTCGAGTGAACAGAACTATTACTACTCGTATTATTAATATTGTTACCAACAATCCCTTCTGCAACAGATATTGGAAATTCTGGATTATTGACCATAAATTCTTTCAGTCTTAAATATGCAGACAAACCCTTTTCACAATACGAATCCAGATAATCGGTTTTATTCCAATTGACCGTGACACTGTTGACAGTTTGAATGTCAGATAAACCACCATCACCATCTACGATATAATTGACCGGATATCCGAGTCTTTTTGCTGCTTCCAATCGTGTCTGTCCATCAAGGACACCCATGTCCTTGTTAACCAATATTGGAGACAGCAAATACTTCTTCTGAAACGACAACATCAAATGTTTGACATGCTGTTCTGTTACAGTACGATTACCATCAATTCGTTTAAACATATGGTAATCATAGGTACTGTGAATCTCACTTGCATTTGGAAATACAAATGTTTTAGGTTCTTCTGATACCGATGGTAGTACACCATAGACTTTTACAGGATTTTTTGGTAATCCTATCTCTTTACATTCTTCTTCGTTTAACAACCACCAAGCATCATATTCCTCTTGGTTTTTTAAATTGAATTTTTTAATGTATGCCTTTGCTTCTGCATAGGTCATAACCTTTTTAACTGTTCTCATTATGAAATAATTTAAAAATCCCCGTAATTTCTGCTAAGACAACTTGGATTCGTCTGTTTAATATTTTTATTCTGATAAATCTTTGGTTAATTCAAACCCTAACCTATCTCTTATTTCTTTAATTTTTTGTGTTGGTGGTACATTGACTTGAAGCATTCCAACACCAACATTTTTTATATTCTTCTTGATAATTGTACCATCAAGTTTTGCAATCCTGTTTCTGGCAATCTTGATAAGTTTCAACATCTGCTTATCTGTAGGTATTGCTTTAGGTAATTGAATTACTGGACAATCTTCACTTTCTTCTTCTGTTGCCAATGCTTCTGTGTTTTCAATTCTCATTGTTTCTGCTAATGTTGCTTCACCGTTTTTTAGTTTTTTTGCTTTATCAAGTGCTTTGTCAAGAAGATATGGTGTAGTCTTAAACTGTTCAGCAACCTTTACTTTAGTAGTGGTTTTATGATAATCTTTTTTACCCTCTTTTTCTGGTCTAACTAAAATTTTGTTAGACTTGTTTTCACCACCCTTTTTATTGCCTTCAATTCTATTTTCTTTTGCTTCTGCTTCCATAAGTTTTCTGACTTCTACAAGCATTTCCATATTTTCCACTGCCCGTTCAGCATATTGTTTTGGTGTTAAGTTTCTACGATTATATGAACGAAGCACAAACAAGTAAGCCTCTAAGTCATTACCATCAAACTGGTCGAGTACTGGTGTAACATGAACTGCTTCACAAGCCAACCATCTATGCCAACCATCGAGTATTGTATTTTGATACATCATTATTGGAAACCTACTATCAAAACCATTTGCTTTAATATCTTCTTTAAGTCGTTCAAATTCTTCAACCGACATTTCTGGAAGATTATTATACTTGTGCCTTTGCATACCAGTTTCTACTATTGGTGCTTCTTCAACAACTTCTGTTGTTACTATTACTTCTGCATCATCTTTTGATGCATCGTATTCGATTCTACTTCTTGCTGTCATAATTATTTTTTCTTAGTTAACCTTGTAATTGGAATCCGTTTACCACGTTTATTAAATTCAACCGTTGGAACATTCGGATTGCTGTTCATTTTTCTTGTAATTTCCCTTAGATTTCTTTTCATCCGGTCATTCAAATATTCGTCTTCCGAAAATGAGTGAATCTTTACAGGCATAAGATTGCTGACCCTTACATAGAAAATTTCATCGTTCTTCATGAATTTCAGATAAGTATTGCTCCTATCTGATTCTTCAATGCCGAAGTATTGGTAATTTTGTTCCTCGATTACTTTGATTACATCATTAATTACTGTTTTCATATTGGTTAATTGTTAGTTAATATCTGCCTTGCATTTCCTGTCTAAAGCAGTTAGTTGATTTATAGTAATACTGCTTGCTTCGTACATAGTAATAATGACTGTCATACTTAACTGCTTCAAACATTTGGTGGTTTGCTGCATTGTGCCTTACATTAATTCTTGTAACACCACAAGAAGTTGTAAGCAGTATTAACAATATCATTATTATAGCCTTCATTGCTTAATTTTTATGATTTTCAACAAAGGAAATTGACTGTAATATCGGCTCGATTTGTTTCACAATTTCATTGGCAATTGCAACCATTTCTCGTTGTTTTTCCGGTGAAAGTGCCAATGCATTTTCCATTTGTGCTATTGCTTCCTCATAAGAAAATTTGAAACTCATGAAATTCGGCATTTTGCCTTCACCGTTTTCAAAGTAAAACTTTGCTGTACGAACTGCCACTTCATTAGTGGATTTCATGCATTCCCAAATCAAGTCTTTGTACCGTTCTTCTACTGTCTTTTTCATATCATCTGTTTTAATAAATAGTTTCAATTCTGCAATTATACGTAAAGTTTCTGGATAATGTTTCAAAAATGTCTACTTATTTTTACTGAAAATCGGTCTTAAAATTGATTGTGGTTGTTTAACACCTTATTATCAACTCATTACAGGTGTAATTTATATTGATTCTAAATATGAAGCCTTGAAGTAGCAAATATAAACAAATTAATAAATGA
>QGNH01001356.1_pt1 | contig 34741 bp, 44 predicted proteins | sample 1735481 | NCBI WGS metagenome assembly QGNH01 (sample SAMN09239004, study PRJNA386568) | Viral metagenome, whole genome shotgun sequencing project. | reverse complement strand
AGTATCAACGCTATGCCAAAGAATTGCTTAGAATATTAGAACAAACGGTTTAACTAATTAATTAACTTTCGCTTGGAAGATTGGAGAAGCATGACCCCAATATTAGTCATAGTAGGAATATCTTATATAATTCTTGGTATTATAGTATTAGCAACAATTTTTTGGAATAATTAAAGGAAAAGTATGATGTTTGATAACCCAATGACTCTAAAAATGCTTATTATAAATTCACTTGCTTGTGCAATATTATTAGTAAATTTAATTATGAAATAAAACTCACCACATCGCTAAGAAAGTTTAATTCATGTCTACTCGTCCTAAAATACTTATAATTTGCCCTTCTAAATATCCAGAGAAATTAGAGAAAATGTTAGATAGTCTATTGGTTACAAGATCAATTCATTCAAAAATAATAGTAAATCAAGAAATTAAATCAGTTACTAAGATATTTAATCAAGTTTTTGAAGATAATCCCGATGAAGATTTCTACTTTATGGCTAATGATGACATTGTATTTGAAACTCCTCTTTGGGATTTAGAATTAGCCGTTAAAGGAAAAATTTCATACGGCAACGACTCATATCAAGGTGAAAATTTATGCACTTTCCCTATGATAGATGGAGATATTGTACGGGCTTTAGGATGGCTACAACTACCAACATTAGAAAAATATTGCGGTGATGTTGTCTGGAGAACTATCGGACGTTCATTAAACAATTTAAACTATAATTCTAATGTAATTATGTACCACAATTGGGAGGAATTACAAATAGATAAAAACACCCATGATAAAGATATTGGCGAATTTGCTAAGTGGTTAAAAGTGTCTCATAGAGATATTAACAAGATAAGGAGCGCACTATGTGGGAATATGATGTAAGTTTATTTGCTAGTGCCGTTAGGCCTCATTTATGGCCTGAATTATTAAAAAGTTTGGAAGATAATAAACGTAATTATGAAATTATATTCGCCGGTAATGTTCCTCCATCATTTACCCATAAGAATTTAATTTATATTGAAACTAAGAATATTAAGCCAGCACAATGCTACGAAATCGCACGTAGGGCTTGTAGGGGTGAATTAGTTGGATGGATTGCAGATGATTGCCGTTTTTCGCCTAGATTTATTGATAAAGTATACGATTTTTATAAGTCTGTAGATTCAACATACCCAATAATTGTCTCTTGTAAAACAAATGAGAATGAAAAAGATGAAGGCATGAATCACCATAGATTTTTTGATAGAAACCTAAATACTCCTAAAATGGCACCATTAGCAATTATGACTAGAGAATATTTAGAATGTTTAGGAGGTATAGATTCTAGGTATATAAGCGGACAATATGAAAATGATATTGTTATGAGAGCGCTTTCTAATGGAGCAAAAACATATGTTATTAATGATGTATGCGTAACTATAGATCATTTAAAATTTCATGGGGTAGAAACTAAATTTTGGGACTCTTACGATCATGATAGGCAAGTTCTAGAAGATTCTTGGTGTATTGGGGGTTGTCAGCCTAATCCTGAACCTATTATTCAATTATCCTATAAACATTCACAACCTCCAACTTGGTACAGACCAATTAAAAATGTAGAGGTTACACTTGTAAGAAATGACGTTTTTCAATCATATCCACCAGAAATTTCATTAACTGAAAGTTTTGGGCCGAAAGGAATCTTTGATTAATGTACAAGTTCGTAGATTGGATGAAATGTAAAGATTGTGGCGAAACAAATTGTTTATTTAGGTTTGATATGGACTACAATCATTTAAAAAGAACTAGTAATAAGTTATTTCGAAATTCAGGATGGTGTAAAAAGTGTTATTTATTATATTGTCGTGACGCAGTATCTTTATCTAGAGAAAACCCTACTAGAAGGGAACGAGAACGTCAATACGCATTAAATCATTATAAGAATAATATTTTAAAATATAGGTTAAATAGGAAGAAATATTACATTAAGAATCGTATGAAGATTTTAGAGAAACAGCGAGTTAACAGGAGATTGGGTGTATGAATATTCTAGTGACAGGTATAACAGGTAGTGGAGGTAGTTACTTAGCAGAATATATACTTGAGAATCATCCTGAAGTCAATCTATTTGGCCTTCATAGATGGCATAGTGCTACTACTTTAAATAATATTGAATCTTTTAAAGATAAAGTACGTATATTAGAATGCGATTTATGCGATCTATCATCCGTAATTCGCGCATTACAAATAGCTAAACCAGATAAAATATTCCACTTGGCAAGTTATGCAAATGTGCGTAAATGTTTTGATACACCATTAGCGGTCATAAATAATAATATTCAAGGAACGGCCAATTTATTGGAAGGAATTAGGCTTATTTGTCCAGATACGGTATTGCAGATGTGTAGTACCAGCGAGGTCTATGGGAATCCGCTTACTTTCCCTATGACTGAAGATCATCCGTTAAAACCAATAAACCCTTATAGTGTATCTAAATTGGCACAGGAGAGCCTTGCATATGCCTATCATAAAAGTTGGAACCTTCGAGTGGTTACTACTCGTATGTTCGCTTACATTAATCCTAGGAGGCATGATTTATTTGCTACATCATTTGCAAGGCAAATTGTTGCCATCGAGCGAGGCAATTCAAATGTGTTGCTTCATGGTAATCTTGATTCTATACGTACTATCATTGACGTGCGCGATGCAATGCGTTCCTATTGGGTAGCTTCCGATAAATGCACGTATGGTGAATCATATAATATTGGTGGAACATCAGTATTATCAGTTGGCGACTTTTTGGAGAAACTAATTACTCATGCTAAATCTAAAATAATTACAGAGCAGGATAAAACGTTGCTGCGCCCAGTCGACGTAACTAAACAAGTATGTGACACCACTAAATTCGACACCTTAACAGGATTCAAACCAAAATACACCTTAGACGAATCAATAGAATGGCTTCTAGAATGTTGCCGGAAAGATGTGAAATGATCCCAAAAATATCAGTAATAGTCCCCTCAATCCGCACAGCAAACTTAGAGAATCTTTACAATTCTATTTGCAAGGCTACGACACAGACATTCGAGATGGTCGTTGTTTCGCCGTATGAATTACCTGAAGTATTAAAAGATAAAGAAAACGTACGTTTGATATTATCTCGTCATAGTCCTATAGCAGCACAGCAAATTGGCCTTATGGAATCTCATGGGGAATTAATAACGTGGGCGGCAGATGATGGGGAATATTTACCTAATAGTTTAGATAACGCATACAATTTACTTAAAGATGAACCTTATACAACCATAGTCACAAGTAAGTATTTAGAAGGAAACAACCCATTAGGTATGGATGATGAAAAATACTATATATTATCAAATCATGCGTCTATGCAAATACAGTATGTCCCTAAACAATGCTATATGCTTAATTGCGGATTAGTTTACAAGTCTCTATTGACAGTACTTGGTGGATGGGATGCGGGGATATTCCATGTTTGCCCAATGGCTTATACAGACTTAGCAATCCGCGCATATAGATTTAATTGTAAATTTATCCTTCAAAAAGATGTAATGTTTAAATGCTCACATGAACCTGGGATGATGGGAACTCATGGCCCTATTCATATTGCTCAAACTCAATATGATGAGCCAATGTTTAGGGGTATTTATAGTCATCCATCAGCTACGGCGCGCATATTTATAAATATTAATAATTGGCGCAATTCTTCTGAAAAATGGAGTATTAGATTTAAGGATGATAAATGAAAGAAACCAACGCACGTCCAGAGACTTTATTACCAGCAGAGTTGTGGTGTACCGTTAAGCCAACTGGTGAAGAAAATAACGGGGAATATGAGGTAATCATCCCTTTAATATATATGACTGAGGCGTTGAAGCGTCCGGCGAAGTTTTACAAGTTTAAATTCAGGGGGCTTCGCTATGCAGAATAACGAAAAACAATACATCCGAGGCAACACCAAAGAAATAAGATCGCAGTGTCCTAATTGTGGGAAAGTGTTTTTTAAGAATAATGGAATGCAAATAGTGTATTTTTGTAGTCGGGAGTGCAGAAAATCGTATAGGGAAGTTCCTGTTAGGTTTGAGGTGGTGAAATGATATTCTTAGCCATAATAATAGCTTTCTTAATATCCGTAATGTTACCAGGAATAGGTGATATTATTGGCGTAGCACTGGTTCTTACCTGTGCATTTTGTTCCTTTGGGCGAGATGTATAGCTATTTGCTGTCTCACTTTAGGATGACCAAGCATATCTGTAAGAACTTTAGCTGGCGCTTTCACTCCAGTAGGTATTTTGACATTTCTTGCCATCTTATACATATTTAAAGCTACACGAGGTGACATTAACCCACCGCCAGCAGCATAAATTCCAGCTTTAACTGGATTACTAACCGCATCAAATAATGAGTGAAACATCATGTATCTCTGTGGGTATTGCAATTTAGACTTTGTTCCTACTTTTCCACCTTGTAATAATTCTTGGGCTTTCATTTTGCTATATTGTTCATCAGCATTATCACGAGCTTCCCTAGCTTCTTTTTCATAGATAGATTGTGCTGATTTAATAGCTTTTGTTTGAGTAGATTTCCATTGTTGAAGTTCAAGGCGTTTTTGATTTATAGCTTCAACATCTCTATATTTCTTTAATTGAATAGCATTATCTCTTTCAGTTTTTAAAGATGCCAATTTTTCATCATATTGTTTATTTAAATCAAATAGTCCTTTTCGTTGTTTTCTACTAAAATCAGAAAGTTCTTTATCAAGAGCATCTTTAGTTGTCTTAATTGTATCGGTGCTATCTTTAAGATAGTTTCCAGTTTGTCTAATAAGATTGTCTATCTTAGTGGAAACCCTTAAATGTTCTGGTAAAAATTCTTCTGCTTTTCTAAATGATCGAGACAATGTACTATTCTCTGCGAAAGACTTCAATAATCTATCTGGAGTAGGATTACCTTTAGAATCAAAAGCTAAATCATTAACTCCCTCATATGCATTAGCAATTGCTGTAAATTTAGCATTAGCCTCTGCTAAAGGTTTTAACCAAGGGCGTTCTTCATTGTAATATTTAGCTGGATTAAAGGCATCATATAGTTTAGATATAATTGGTTTAAACTGTGCTTTCACATTGGAATTTTCTGCTTTTTCATAAATAGCCTGTATTTGTTTTTTAACAGCATTCAATTCACCAAGGGGAACTCTCCCATTATTGTCTATGGCTAATTGATGTAAATGAGTCATGGCTTTGTTTAGATATGTAGTTAGATCAGTTTGTGGTACTCCAGGGATATTAGAACCTACAGAGAATAAACCTTGTGGAGAGACTTTACCACCTGTCAGTTCTGCTCCAGCGGCTGCATCTGCCATTTCATCTGTGGTATGACCAAAATCTCTTATTCCTACAGGTTGAAATCCTAATTCATCTTTTTGAGAAATAGCATTAACAACATTATTTTTAATATCTTCTATTGGTAAAGCAGATCGCACAGGTTCCTTATCAACAATGGATTTTTGAGCTACCTGAACAGCTTTTCCTTCAGATTCCCTTAATGCTTCATAAGATGCTTTTTGTTCTGCGAGTACATTCTCTGTACCAACCTGAAGATTATTCTTCTGCTCCTCAATATTTCTATTAGCTTCTGCCACTAAATTACTGGTCTGACTAGTGCGGAGACGAGCATTATCTTCTATTTGTTGTTGGGAAGATTGACCTGCATTAAACATTCCACGTTGGTTGTTCTGTTGCATAGTATCTATTTGTGGAGCATAATTATCATTTATAGCTTTTAAATTATCTTTAGTCTTTTGTCTTAACAAATCAAGTTCTTCAGATCGTGATTTTTCTCCATCAGCAGACTGTTCTTTCATCTTTTCAATATCAGCTTGGCTAGATTCTCTTGATGCTTGCATCTCATCTTTTATCCTAGATTGAAATTCATCAGAAGTCTCTCTGTTTGGATTTGAATTAGCCTTAAACATATCTGGATATTTCTCAACAGCATCTACAATTTTCATCTTCTTCCCACCAACAATAACCTCTTCATTTCCAACAGTTGCTTGTAAGTATGCTTTAGCCGCAGGGACTCCGTTTGTTTTCATTAAATTCACAGCGCCATCAAATAGTTTTCCTAATGCGCCTACACCAGCTCCCATGGTAAATCCAGTAGCCCCACCTGATGCTAATGACTTACCTTCATCCGTCTGACCATAATCATTAAGCGCCCCAATCATCGCCATCTTTGTTCCTTCTTTTAATATAGGATGTGTTAAGAAATTCTCTACCGCCTTTTGAGCAAATGGAAGATTTGACAATCCTTCATTTTGAGATATTAGAGATGAAGCCATAGCAGCTTTTGTGCCTTCGTCCATAGCGGGATTTGCCATAATCTTAGCGGCAGCAGACATTCCACGACCTGCCGTAGATATTCCAGCTAATCCTTCTACAGCTTTACTTGCTAAACTATACTCTCCAACTCCACCAACAGCACCGCCAGCGACGTTAAGACCAAATTTTAAGGCGGGATTTAAGTTAGTATCTGGTAAATTCTGTTCTATATTGCTAAGATAGTCAGAAGCTTGTTTAAATATTTGTGGAACACGTACTCCCAATGGAGAAAAAGGTAATGAAGCTAGATTTGTTACGCCTTGAGCAATATTCATAATTGATTCGCCGTCTTGCAGTACTCCCCTAGTAAGTTCTGTGCCTACTTGCGGGGCGAAATCTGGACTGCTGAAGGATGTATTTGGCTGTGAGGGAGATGCTTGTTGATTAGGCTGCTCAATACTAGATAGCGCACTCATACCAGTTTGCAGCGCAGCATCCATTGCATCTGGTTGCGGTTGTACTTGAGCCTGTGGTTGAGATTGAGCAGAACTACCACTATTACCATATTTCTGAGCAAACATTTGATCTAATTCCCCTTCTGATGGAACAGACCCATCTGGAGAATTAACTTGAAGTGATTGACCTTGTGGATTTGTAAAAGTCAAAGGAGCAGCCATTTATTATACCTCATTATTTATAAGAATATTTACCAACACGACCAGCCATAGCAGAAGCTTGTGCATCTTTAGTATTAGGGTTTGGCAAATTAGCTTTTATATTATCCATTACTTTATTAATAGGATTATTCTTTATATAATCATGAAAATCCATCGTTGCTGCAAGTTGAGCTTTCTGTTGAGCAACAGCATTTGTTAAGGCTGCTGAAGATGCGTCTGAAGGTTGAGCCAAAGTCTTCTGTAAAGCATTTCTTGTATTATCTGAAGTCTCTGTAAATAATTTAAGTCCAGTATCTTCACCAGTGGCAGCATTTGTAGCAACTTGAGATAACCCATCAATAGTTTTTTGATACATTCCAGAATAAGCAGTCAGATATTGTTCTGGTTGAATAGGCTCTTGTCCTAGATTCTTCATGTTTTGCATATCTACTGCCGCTCTTTTATCTCCTATGCCAGCAGCCATAGTAAGCCTACCTAATTGGTTAGTATCATGCGCCCCTCTAAGCCCAGGAATTACATTTTCTAAGAAACTATTTTTTCTTGTTAAGACATTATTAGCTTGATTAGTAACATTATTCATCAACGGATCATTAACTTGATTAACATCACTTGCCGCACCTGTTTTTTGATTCATTACAGGCTGTGGTTGATTCTGTTGAACTTGTTGTTGATTATTCTGATTAGTTTGCTGATTATTCTTATTAGTTTGCTGATTATTCTTATTAGTTTGCTGATTATTCTTATTAGTTTGCTGATTATTATTTGGACTAGTAGCATCTATAACCTTACCAGTAACAGATAATGGCAATGCTGCGGAACTTGCATTTAAATTCTTTTGATGAGCTTTCTTTATAGAATCTAAAGCCATTTGTTGACTTGCAGTTAAGGGTGCTTGATTATTATTGAAATCATCTTGAGCTTGTTGACCCTGAACAGCAGAAACAGGGTTTCCAGTAAATGCTGCCCCAATCCCACTTGCAAGATTAGCAACCCCTTGTGCAGGAGCCATAAGGTCTGAGTTGAATTGTTGAACCATTCCATTTGCCCCATTAACAAGACCAGGAATAACATTTTTTCCTACCCAATTTTCTCCTTGGCCTATAAGTTGACCAAGAACCTGTAATCCTGCTGTTGGGTCTATATCTTGATTATTATTCGACGTATCTGCCATATAATCTCCTTATTTGAAAAAAATTCCAAAACCTGAATTTTGAGTTCCATTTGCACCGCCACCTGTGCTTGAACCATTCAAAGCGCCAGCCGCACTAATCGCCTGACTAAACGGATTTGCAAATATCGTACTAGAACCACTAGACCCCGCCAACGCCCCAGACTGTGTACCAAGCATGCTATTATTAGATGAAGTCATCCCAACATTCTGATAAGCATTTCCAGATGCTAAGGACATTAACTGTGCCAAATTTTCAACATTAAACTGAGCATTACTATTCAGCGTGTTAGCATATGAGTTAGCACCAGCCTGAGCATAACTACCACTATCTAAACCGCCCATTTGCTGGAATTGAGTAGCCAATCCCTGTAGTCCCATCTGCGCCTCATTCTGAGACTGTCCTTGTGAAACACCGCCAAGCAATTGATTAATATTAGCTTGACCAGCCCCCATAATCTGACTTTGCAATCCTTGTGCTTGAACTGCATTGTTGATGTTACCTTGATTAGTAGCATTAGAATATGCAAGCTCATTATTCATTAAAGCTGATTCAGTTGCTGTTGGTTGATACTGTTGTTGCTGCACGGTAGTTTGACTTCCCATATTTATCCCCTTTTAAACAACTGGTCTTTAGTATAAATTTGTAATGGCTTATGATTCTTATGAGCCTGTAACCAAGCAAAATTTGTACATTTTTCGTTAAATCGTAGAAATTCACGACCAAGATTTAAAAAAGTCTCTCCATTCCGTAATGTAGGCGTAATCCACATACGAGTTATTACTGCTGTCGAACCTTTTAATAAATCTTCGTCATGTAAAATAGGCTTATTCAAACACATGCGTCCAAATTGTTCATCAGTAACTCTCCAAAATTCTATGAATCCGACCAACTCATTATCCTGAATGTAAGTAATAATATTCTGATTCATCATCAACCTTTCGAAATATTTCGTAGCCTCGTCGTGAGAAAGCATTATAGGATTCTTAGGCAGTATGTTTTCATAAATATTTACTATTTCTTCAATCATTAGAACACCCGTATAATAGAAACAAAACTATATCCAGTTCCTTGTGCTGTTCCTGTTGATCCACCACCATTATACATATAAAATGTTAGTGCATCTGTTGATCCATTCATTTGAATAATTGCAGTGGAGTTGAATGACAAAATATAAGTGGAAGTGGATGTAAATTGATAGTTTGCTACATACAATGAACCATTTTTATAAATAGCATTTGCGTAATTAAATGTTCCATTAGGTGTAGCAATAGCATCTAAATAAGTTGCTAAATACCATCCGGCAACTAAAGGTGTATATGTATTACTTGCCCAATAACCACCTGAATCTTTATCAACAGTATCAAATGTACGTTGTGTCCAAGATGAACCAGATAATGATTGAGTTCCTGCATTATGAGTAGCTAATATAATAGAAGAAGCAAATTGACTTGGCAAATTAACGGAAGGAACAACCCCAGCACCTGATGGAATAGACGCTAATCCAGTAAGTGAAGTTCCAGAAACTAATGAAGAGGATGTAAGCTGGGCTAGTTTTGAATTTGCTATGACAATTGATGATGATAAATTGCTGTTGCCTACGTTTCCGTTATAATCATTATAAATAACTGAGAAACAGGAATTAACTTGAGAAGATACTATTGTACCTCCAGGGGAAAAAACATAAGGAATGGATATAATAGACGTAGAATTACCCTTTCTTTCTATGGATTTCTAAGTGACAATCTTTGCAGAGAGTCAATCCATTTTTAATTAATGGCATTAGCTTTAGCCTTTATTTGATAATCATTCATACCTTCTGATTTAAACTTAATATTTAAAGATTTATGATATTTCATAGATGATTCCATCTGTTCCTGTGTAATCATTTCACGTTCTAATAAAATATTCTTTTCTAATTGCCACCCATCAATAATATTGTTCATAATGTTATCCTGAATTTCTGGACTGTCTAAATCCATATTTTTACATTCATAGCACAATGCAACGTCCATTTTACTTCCATTATTAAGATAGAATTGTGTAATGACACGCTCTGGACTAAGAAATTTTTGAAGTTTCCCATCAATTACACGTTCCTCAATTAATTTCTTATGGCAAGAATAACACTTAATTAAATCTTCTTCATTCATGAGGACACCAAGGTAGATATCTGTTTTTCATGTAGGTTTACCTTTTTAGTAAGCAATGTTAAATCTGTCAAAATAGATGATAACTGAGCAGCTTGCTGTTTAGCATCTGGGACAATGTGCGGCGCAACTGCATTAAGCGTTGAAGTCTGTTGAATATATGATGGTGTTTTAGATGGCATAAATTCTCCTACGCATTAGTTTGAATGTTAGTAAATGACGATAGTCCATCAATTTGCATCTGCTCAGATAAGTTCGCATTAGCAAAATAGAAGCGCACAACACGTCCACGTCCTGCTAAATCTTGACGTTTGTATAAACCACCACTTCCGGCCCATACTGAAGCGGCTGCGTCCCAAATAGCTGTATCCCATAACACCCCACTATTAGACATTGAAAATGTATTCTGATAATCAATTCCGTTATCAAAATCGTAAGAATACCCAAATGTTAATACCGCATTATTGCCCTGATAATAAATAACTACGTTAGGAGAAGCCTTCTGAAGCATTGCATCTCCAAATGTTTTCCAATTAGTCCAATAATAAGCTGAAATTGCTGTTTTAACTCCAAGAGGATAATCGTCCAAACCATTATCCATTTGATATGTATATCCATTATAATCAGCGAAAAATAATTGTTCCTGAGATCCTCCTACATAACAAGTCCTCATTGCAGAAGGGTTCATCCCAGAATATTTACTAAAAGCATTTAATACCCAATCCCAGACAATTACGGTATCATTATTTGTACTAGCAGATGAGGGAACAGCACATAGATAACGATTTTTTTGTCTCTGTTTTAATGAACGTGCATTTTGTATCTGCGTTAGATTTAATCCGTTAATAGTATTTTGAATCTGTAAACTCATTTTGTAGGAATTATTAGAATCATAATAATAGAAACCATCATAGCTAAGAAACACTAATCCGTTTTCAACCTCCTGAATACTATATGGAGCTACACAACCAACGGACGGAGAATTGCTAACTAAATACACAAATGGTAAAGTGGCATCTCCAGTAAAAAACAAATTGTATATAGATCTTTCTTTAAATATAACAAGACGATCTGCTAAAGGGTACATCCCCGTAATGGCCTGACCATCCTGCATTGATATTTCTATCCATGATGTTGCTGACCATGTAGTAAAATCACGAACATTACACCAATAAATACGGGTTTGCAACACAAGACCAGAGACTACAACATTAGCTAAGAACAGATAGTTGTTCCATTGGGCAACATACTTAGCAGATGAAATATTCGCATCTTGAACTTCGAGCGAGAAATTAATAGTCGAATCACCTGAACCACTTACACGGGTTAATACACCAAAAGTTGTTGGCGCGCCACTACCACTCATTATAATAGTTCCTGCAATTGAACCCGACAATCCTGAAGTATTTACAAATTCTACTGTATAAGTAATTCCATTATTAGTATATGTATCTCCGACGGAAGGATTGGTACTAATACTATATACTGTAAACGTGTAAGAATTAACTAATAAAGTGGGTATTGTTGTTACATTTCCTGTTCCTGTCCAATATAAAGGAGCATCCATCCCATTAGTCATAAAAACATCATTTGCCCAGTTTGTAAAACTAAAGAAATTCCCAGCTGTTACAGTAGCTGAACCAGTAATATCGTTGTACGTTCCGTTAAGAGCTTGCATGGCAAAAATCTTACCATTGGAAGCGTTAATTAATTGTGAACTATAAGAACCTCCTGAAACATATTCATACCACCATAATCCATCACAAGCATAAGAATTATTGCCACTTGAACCACCACTAAAATTTGCCCAAGCACTTCCAAAAGTTGCTGTGGTATCTCCAAAAGTTACAGAAGATGTTTGAGATAGACTTGAATAACCATTACGTTTTAAAATAGATCCAAACTTATTAAAGTCAATATTTTGAAGGTCTGATGACTCTGTGTCTTCTAGGGACAAAGGCCCAGACGTACTATTCAATCCGCCATTAAAATTAATATCGTCTTGTGGTCTGCTATAAAATGAGTATGGAAATAATCCAGCCATTTAGTAGATTGTCCAAGTATTAGTTCCAGTATTAATTGCCCAGAACGTACGACTTTGTAGAGTTAAAACCGTTATTGCATTTGCTAAAGTTGTTCCTGTTGCACCAGACATCGTTATTGTTGCCGTAGAAGCATTAGAAACTATAAAGAAAAGCATCTGACCTACAGCTACATTGGGTATTGCCGTAGATAAATTTGCCCCTGTATCAAGTGTAAATGTAGCCGCTGTACTTCCTGTTTGTTGAAACACTGTATTTTTAGCCATATTGGCAGCGCTTAAAGTTAGTGTAGATGCTGTGTTAGTCACAACACCACCTGTTAAAATAGTAAGCGGATTAACTAATACTTGACCAGAAGCATTAACTGTAACGCTCTTCACTGGCGCTGATGAATCAATTGCATACACTTTGTGCATAAGCGTATGATTATCTGCTGCTAATGTGTCCGTTGCTGATGGTTGAACTATTGCCATATAATGCCTTTCTTATTAAGGTGACCAAGATCCGCCATATTGACCTGTTCCACCAATCTGGCTGAAACGCAATCCACCAGTATATTGATCGTTACTATCTTCCCCTGGAAGTTTTAAAATAGCCTTAAAATCAATCTTATCCAAATTAGTCTGCTTTAAAGATTTAATTTCATCATTGAATAAATTCATAAAATTAGCAGCGTCTTGTGTTAAATTCTGCTCTGCTTTTAATTTAGCAACAGATAATAATATAATAGCTTCACTAAAATCCTCACCTAATTCTGGAACATCAGTAGCATTTACTAATTGATACGGAAGCTTATAATAATTAACATAAATTGGAAACACATAATTTGGAAGAGGATACACTTGAACTTTAGTATATTGAGGCCCAGTAGTAGTCATTCCTACAGGCAATTGAGAAATTGTAACATTCTGCACAGTCGAAGCTGAAAAAGATATTGTAGTATCTCCAGTTGCAGAAGATACCTTGGTTAATATACCAGAAGCTGATGGTGCGCCAGTACCAGTACCAGTAAATTTACCAGTAGAAGAACCTGATTTACCGCTAACATTAATATATGTAAGTGTATACGTGGTTCCATTATTGCTATAAGTATCTCCAATAGCAGGGACGTTTGTTATGCCTGATACTGTAAAATAATAAGCATTAGTTTGAGGATTAGAACTAACTGTGATTACACCAATAGTATTTTGATTCTTAACTACCCGTTCTACATAAGTAAATTGTTTTGTTCCTGTAACCGCTGAAGTGCCAGTAACTGTAACTGTTTCATAATCTGGTAATCCATTAACTGTACCAAACACAGTGACAGTAATTGGATTATCAGTAACGCTACTTGAAACATAAGTAAGTGTAGAAGCGGATAAAGGTTGTTGGATAGCAGCATCAACTCCCCACATACGATATGCAACAGGAATATTAGTTAATATGTCTAATACGCCCGCTTTATAAAAATCAAATGCAGGTACATATTGCATTACTTTAGGCATACCATATTTACGATGCCAAAAGAACGCTGAATGACCAATTTGTATAGGAAGAACATATTCTTCTTGAGGCATGATAGCATAACCTAAAGATGTTGAAGATGTTCCATCAAATACTTGATCTAGCGTACCACTAGTTTCAGAAGTAATAGAAGCTATTCTGAAATATATTACGCTATTATCAAATTTAATATATCTTCCTATTCTAATTCCATCACTTATAAATGTTGCCCCAGTAACACTAAATACATTAGAAGCATAAGTACACGTAGCAGGGCCAGCATTTGTAGGCCAAGGAATGTTTCCTCCTGAAGTTGAAGCAATTAATGGATTTCCAGAATCGTCATAAACAATGTTCCCATTGTCATCATAAATATAATTATCAGTAATTGTTGTTCCCGATGCTGTGCCATTTGCATATGTACTTATAGTATTAAATGTAGCCTTTCTGCGTAAAGTCCTCCATTTAGCATCACGAGCTATACGCCACATAGATAAGTTAATAGCATTTTGAATAGCAGCAGTATAATTAGATCCGCTTTGGTTTAAAACTGCTCGACGAGCAACTTCCGATTGAAGATCTGAAAAATTAAAAGCCATAATTACCTCACTAAGAATGTTATAATACCAATTATTAATCTTATCAATGCATAAACCAAATATTTGAAACTATAATCATTCCTGAAATTGGTGCAATTATAATATTATTTAGCTGTCTAGTCGTAGCTCCCCATACACCTGATAAAATACAAATAGGCACATAAGCAAACCATGATTCATGATGCAGTAAAGTTGCACCTAATCCTGCCATTACTACAATAAGAAATAACCATAACCCTCTATTAAAACCATCTGATGATGTAAATTTATAGCCAAGCACAATGGTTCCTATCATCGGTAATACGCTAAACCCAAGCCACCAGACTCCTGAAACGATACTTACTGCAATGGCATAAAAAAATGGTAAAATAAATCTTTGTGCAAAATTCCACCAAAGTTCACCTACAAGTTTACATACCGCTGCTATACCTTCAATGGTTAGCTTTATTAGTAATAAGCTCATCTAGTGATCCTTCCCGTACACAACTGAATGGTGCTGTATGAATCTGTGGAATATAAGGCTTTGAACCTGTATTAAATACTTGCGTCTGTGTTTGCTTACTAGCCCACTGGTAAGTCATAAAAGCAGCATATCCAATGAGAACTAATATAATTACAGCTTCCCATCCAGCTAATTGCCCACGATTATTACACCGCATACAAACACCACCTTCCCTAATCATCCACCCACAACTAGGACACTGTACCGGCATTTCCAGTAGTAGAAGAAACTCCAACTTTAGAAGCAAAAGAGTTAGCTATGATGTTCTTATCAATTTCGCTTAACTTTAAAGCCTCTTGAACAATCACAGGCTCTATAGCTGAAATAAAAGCTGGCAAGAAATTAGAAAGGCTAATCCCTGGAGTAGTGTTTTGAATATTTACCGCTATTTGTTGAAGATCAGACCCAAAGTCGTTATACAAAGTCTGTGCATCTGTGCTAATAATTGACTTTAGATCTGACCATAAAATACTTGCATCTGATTCAATATTTGCTTTTACTTTTGCTAGTATCGCTTCTAAATCTACTACGATAGTTGACCATACGGACATATTAAGCTCCTGTTTTTGGTGCTTCTGTTGGTGTTGATGTTATTTGAGTAGTTGGTGCTACAGGTGAAGGTGGCGTATTTTGCTTTACAATCAACCAACTAAGCAAAGCTCTTAATCCCCCTATAACCGCAACGCCTACAATTCCCCAATATGTTCCTTCAATACCTGTAGGATGGTAATTAGAAAGTGCTTGTATAACAGCACTCACAATAACCACTCCTAAACCTATTAAAAATGTTTCAATACCTTTCCATAAAATTAAATTCATATTACCTCCCGTGTGTAAAAGCCTGTCTGAAAATATCAAACAGCCAAATAACCGCTCCTCCTGTTCCTATTGTAATAGAACCAATAGCCCATCTAAAAAGACCCTCTTTATTTTTCTTATTTTCAGTCTCAAATTCTTTATTATGAAATTCAAGTGCTTCTAAACGTCTGTGCATTCCATCTCTTATATTCTTATCATGACTTATGTTGTCACCATGTATCATTAATTCAACATTAGAACATCGAGCATTTATTTGAGTTAAAGTATCTTTAAGGCTTGCCCTTTCTTTCTTGCCATCAACAATATATTCTTCAATAGCAATCAAACGTTCATTTATTTTAAGCTTCTCCAAAGAAAGATTATCTGATGGGCTCACTTTAACCTCCATTAAGATCAACTTGATCATCACTATTTATATCATTGCTAAATCTTTGACCATAGTAAGTAAAATAAGAACAGTCTGTTAAGCAGTTAGTATTATTACCGCATTGATTTGCACAAGTTTCATTAGTCCAAATAGTCCCATTAGTAGCACAAGCATCATTAGTTATTTGATAGTTAGCTGAAATAGGGACAGTAGCACATCCACAAATAAAAATAATAAAAACAATAAAACTAAGCAATAGGAAATTCATTGTCTTGATATCCATATGTTCCATAATTAGGAGCCTTTCCTAAACTTATTCCATTAGCCCGCATCTTTATCTCCAAATACTGTAATCTTTTGACAGTTTGATTGATAACATGTTGAAGTTTATCTAATTCATCTGTGGTATTTTTTACTGTTGGATGTTCAGAATCGTATGGGTATGGTCTGTTCATTAATTATAATCCGTTCCTACTTGTCCATTTGGAAATCCAATTAAACCATTAAAAACCATATTATAGTGATAACCGATATCATTAAAGCTGCTATCTATAGCACCTGTAGAATTGGTTGTTCCGAAACTTGAGATATTATAAAGTGCAGTATCCCATGATCCTTCACCAGCAGCCACCAAAGGTGAGTTATTGCTTTGTCCTGATGCTGTCCTTTGTAGATGAAAGTCATAGGGCAAGGTTGTGCTAACGATATAGGGAGTTGTCCCAATAGAATTAGCATCTTGGCTTGATGCTGATTGCCACCCTGATAAACTATAGCTAGTTTGATTTGGATAATATCCGACTTTGAATATTGCAGAAGAACTTACAGAATAATATGCGTTATAGTTAGCATCAATCATTCCTGTATTATCAAAATATATAGCTGGACTACCAGAGTTCTGATAGAAAAGATTATTATATAAATGCAAGCTTGTACCATCCACAGGTATTGCTGTTTGTGAGCTTGAATTTGTAGTTGTAGTATTAAAATTGGTGAAATTAGTAGAATCGCCACCGTTTAAATAATCAGAATAAATAGTATTATGACTTACAAAAACATTATACCATTGGAACTGATTTTGAGTAAATGCAGTATATGAAATAGTTGATGGGCCCGTGCCACTAACTAAGGTAAGAGTTCCTGTTGCTGCTGGTAATGCTCCTCCTCCTGTTCCTCCGGTATGAGTTGTTAATAATGTTCCTCCAGCTATAGTTGTAGTAACATCATAATCATAAACAATACCGCCTGTCGTAATTGAATAAACAGCACCAGATGTAACTGAGGATGATGGAATTGTAAAATAATAGTTGGGATATAAAATTGTAGTAACTAAAGCAAGGTCTTTATTCTGGTCAATAGTATTATTCAAAACATAAATATCATGAGGATGTGAAATAGCAGGATGTTCGGAAGATAGTGAAATACCAAAAATAGCGTTCTGAGTACTATAAGTAAAAGTGGAATTCTGAACATTACCAATAATAATATCATTTGCAATAATTAGATTATTGCATCCATCACAATAAAATTGTGGATCATAACCATTGTAATCTGCATTTTGTAAAGCCCGTTGACTATTGTATTCAATAGTCGTATTTATTACTTTATTATAAGAACCAGGTGTATCTGCTTCATAGTTAATAACATCCATACCAGCCATTGTGCCATATGCAATTAATCCACCATTCCAAACATTATAAGATCCCTCTATAACAACGTTTTCACCATTACTTCCACCTGTTATAGCGTAATTTCCACTAGAAGCATATTCACCAGTATCATTAGTAAAGGTGCTGTTATAACATCCAACGGGTTGAAAGGAATTTGCACAATAAAAAGAAGAATAAGCAGAAAAATATCCATAACTATTACTAACATTGATATATTTATTTACAATAAGCCAATTAGAACTGTACGCACCATAAGCTTCAATATTATTAAAATTTATATAATTACCATTTGTTTGAACTTGTCCTGTATCAACAGCTCCATAATTGCTTCCCACAAATTCAACCGTATGACCACTTGGAACAGAGTTATCTGGAAGGTCTACATAAACATATCCTCCTGATGTATAGTAAGCATTACTTAACTTATTTAACATACCAGAAGTCTGACGACTAATTAAACTGTACGTTCCGTCAATGATAACACCATTAACATTGAAAGGCACAGTTGTTTGCGATTTATAAACTGCATAAGTAACAGCCACTGAAGAAAATGTAATAGTAGAATCACCTGTTCCAGAAGCCAAAGTAAGTGTTCCTGAAGAAGAAGGTGTTCCGCTCGTTAAGGTTGTTTCTAACGTGGTTCCACCTGATATAGTTGTAACAACTGTAAAGGTAGCACCGTTATTAGTATACGTTGCACCTGCTGTTGCATTTGCCGAAGTAACTGTAAACGTGTCTGTTCCTTCATAAAAATTCCAACCCGTCCATCCAGAGACGGCTGATGTATTAGTCGCACAATTAAATATTGGAGTTGTCCCTACACCATTAATCGTAATGGGATTATATGGTTGACCGCTTGAATTGATCGTAAAGCTGCAATTACTTCCGGTATAAGTTGTTCCTGATGCTATATTAACCACATCCCCTGGTTTAAGAAAATTAGTTCCTGTAACCGCTGACATATATTGGAATGGTGAGACTAATGTTCCTGGATTACTATTTGATCCCGTAGAACTATTCACATAATATGTTGTTGCGAATGCTTGAGAACAAACTATTAGCATTAATAAAAATAAACCAAATACTTTTTTCATATTTCTCCTTAACATGCGGTACAAGTTGAACAAGCACCCGCAGCACCACTACAATATCCGAGTTGACCAGATGAAGTCCAACAGGCTCCTACAGGGCCTATTGATCCACAGGTAGCTCCTGAATCTTTTATATGACCAGCTTGAACATTTAAAGCATTACCAGTTCCTGCACCATTTAGTTGAAGAACATCCCCTGATGATGATCCAGAAGTATTAGCCAATATGGTATTGACTCCTGATCCCGTTCCTGAATAAGTCATTGTTATTAATCCAGTTCCTGAGTATGAATTATTTGATGCAGAACCATTAAGAATATGACCAGAGGTTATTGCTGTTTGTGCGCCACCGCTATAAAAAATGTTTCCTGAACTTAAACCACCAGTGCTGTTTGCCGCGTAATAATTACCCGTCCCTGATGTTCCAGCTAACATTGTACTAGCAGTTAATACCCCTTGATTGTTTAAATTCATTTCAGAGGTATAACTCCCTCCATTTGAAGCAAAAGCCCAATTTAGTACTGATGCTACTGTCGATGCTCCCTGTACTGGAACAAGATAATTGATTAAATCTACAGATTGAGTAGCCGAAGCTGTTGTTCCCCAAGCTTCTCCTTCTAAGTGTAAATTAGGAGAATATTGCTGTGCACCAAGTGCTGCAGGCGTTATATTTCGTATAAGTACACCATCTGTATTTGTTGTTCCAATATTTGGATTGGTTTCGGTCACAGTATTCAAATATATATTAATATCAGACCAATTCGTATTTTGGGCACCAATATCATTAAAAGTTGCCCAATTAATCCCAAAATTTTTAAATATCCCACCTTCCCAATTTATACTAGTCGTAATTCCAGTTAAATTACTCCAATTAACTCCGCTACTACTACCCGCAAGGGGAGCTTGCCAATTAGCCGAACTACCCGTTGAAGTCCATACATAACCCGCAGTGTTGCCAGGTGCAATTGGCCAATTAGTACTAGATGGCGGTATATTGGTAATATCTGTCCAATTTATTCCATTGGTTGGATAATTCCAAGTACCCGATGTATTAACAGTGGTGGCATAAGCACTAAGTGTTCCACGAGGGCCTATAGGATCAAAAAAAAGTCCTGATTGAGCTACTATTCCTCCAAGAGCATTATTTGAATGATACCCAACATTTGAAATTACTTCTCCTCCATAAGGATATAATCTAACATTTCCAGATCCAGTTGCAGATTCACCTGATGTTATATATGTATCATTATTTCCCGTGGCACTAATTGAATAGTATCCAACATTATTATCATAATATATTCCTAATTCGTTCTGATTTGTTACGTGAAAATTATTATATTGATCGAATGCTATACAAGATCCAATATTAGAACAAAACTCAGCGATTGGTTCATTAATTACTCCCTGCACAGAAAATATAGAACTAGAAATTGGGGTTGTTGCTCCTATAGCTACATCTCCCTGATTATAATAAATTGGGCCAGGTGGTGTTCCTACCCATTGACCTGTTGAGGATGCCCAACTTGTTTTAGTTACACCTCCCAAGGTAAAACCAGGAGCAGCAACGTTCTCCGTAGAAGTAACCGTCGTCCCATTATCAGATAGTGCGCTGTCTTGTATTGAAGGTGTTGTTCCACTTGTTTTTGTCCTAGGAATAGTGTTAACTGTAAGCGTCGCATAAGATATGCTTCCCATAAGCAGTGTTGATATGATAAGTAAAGATAGTTTTTTCATTTTAATTCCTTAACACATTCCATTATGTTCCGTTTACCTGATTTAATTGAGCCACAGCATTTTGAGCTAACATTTCAACCCCTTGCCAAGAATAAGCTATTTCGGAATCAGCTAGAAGTTTTTGTTGATCCCTAACAGAGACATAATTTGACTGTTGAATTTGTTGTTCAATTTGAGCATTAGTGTATACAGATGATACTCCAACATCATTGGTCACATTAAAGTTAACGCCATCAGAAGTTGTTACTGATTCAGCCCAAGCATGAACGCTAAAAACGATTAATCCTATTAATAATATTCCTAATAATTTATTCATAAATCCTCCTAACAATGCGTCACTATTCCGTTTGTTATAACTTCTGTTGTAAGATTTACTGTTCCAGCAGCACAACTTACCGCCGTTGTTCCGTTAATAGTTATTCCCCCACCATTAGGTTGCAGTATCACTGGCAAATACGTTGTTCCCGTCGTGTTGTAACCTGATATAGCCGTGCCATTAGTCTGGTCAGCTAATATCCATTTTGTATTGTTTATGTTAGATTGAAATGTTAAACTTGTGCCTATACCATTAATAATCATGGGTTGAGAACCACTTGACCAATTAATACCAAAAGGCCATTCAACAGTTTGAGTATTAACACGCATAGCATAAGTACCGTTAGATCCAGTCGTTGAATCGCCAATAATTACACGGTTACAATTCCTTCCAATAGTTAAGTCAGGGCCACTACCGATAGGAGTTGTAAGTCCCATGTAACAATTTTGATTAGCAGTAGTATCATTAAAATAAATATAATCACTATTAGCAGTTGAACTTAAACTCAAAAGACCAGTATTAGTAGCTGTTCCTATTGCTAATCCTAAGATATTATCTAAATAATGATTATTCAAATTTACTGTTCCAGTAGCTCCAGAATAAGGTACATAAGTTGATGTCGCCGTTCCTGTAGTCAGATATGTGCTGCTATCTAAAGATCCATCTCCTTTAATAAATTGGCTTGAAGTCCCAATTCCTGTAGAGGTTAAAACTTTACCTGCAGTAGTAAATACAACCCTACTAGCTGTTAATCCCGTATCGTGCAAACTAGGGACTGTAACAGTACCAACAAAATTAGCCGCACCAGTAAAGCCATCATCCATTTCATTATTGCGAGTTTCAACCTCCCCAGTGAAACTGCTAATTTGAAATATGCTATTCCCGTTATCATCAAAAACATTAACCACTTGATTTAATCCATCTTGACCAGAATTTACTATCAATCCATAACCAATATTCGCCGTACCTAAAACTTGAAGTAATGAGGTATTATCTATTTCATCATTGCACCCACCATTAGCTCCGCCCAATATAACTGGGTCAAATCCTGACGGAGCGCAAGAAGCATTTTGACTAATAAACTCAATAGGCGTTGCTTGTGGGTTTCCATAAGAGCCAACGTCTAGGAATGTAAAAACACCGCTTCCAGATGTGTTGTTAGAGCCATTACTGCCAAAAACCCAAGTATTTACGTCGTCATTCAATCCTATATAAGCTCCTTGATGAACAAGTTCAGGAGAAAAAGCCATTTCTGTATTGCTATATGGGTTCGTAAAGGTTACATCGCCATTTAAAACTGAAAATGTACCACCTATTGAGACATTATAGGAATTACTTGTGGGGCTTAATGTTGAACCCGAAAGAGTCCAATAACTTGTAGCCCCAGCGCCTGTAGCTAAAGTAACAGACCCATCATTATTATTTGTAGTCGTACCGTTAGGAAGTTTCAAAACCCTATATCTTCCAGCATTAGTTCCATTAACTTCTTGGATTAACAATGCTGCTTGATTAGAATTAGTATCCGCAAGACTAACGACAGGTTTCCCAAATGCGAATATCAGAGTTACCAGTACCATTATTAACCGCATAAACCGCCCCTAAATACGTACTTCCAAAACCTCTACTTGCATCTTGTTCTGAACCTGCAAATAAAGGCCAACCATTTGTTGTGGTAACACTTGTGTCCATTCCTAAAAAAACGTCAGGAGAGGTTGAATAATTTATAAACCTTAACTCCTGACGATTAGGATTTGCTGCTACAACTAATACAGGTGTTGAACCATTAACAATTCCGCCAATAGGTGTCCCATATCCACTTAATATGGCTCCTCCTTGACTTAATGGTTGTAGTGCCATTCTATCCTGCCTTTACTAAGCCTTCATTTGGAATTTCGCCCCATCCACCTAACCTTTGATTCTTACCAGGGTTAGCACGATCATCCCCACCGCCAACTTTTTTAATCTCTGGAACACGATTAGGCAAATCATGTAATTGAACAACAGAGGCTTTCTTTAAAAATTTTTCATGCGCTAATTTTTCATCATATCCAATATCTTTAAGATATTCTTGCATATTCTGATAACCATGCGCTTCTCGAGCAATTCTAAATTGCTTCATAAATTCATCGTTCTGTCTAAATTCCTGACCCATAGTAATAGAACCTTGTGGCATAGCCATAATCTGTTCATATGTCGGCATACCATTTTCTTCCCACCATTGATACATGGCAGCACGATCTGGCCCTTCATATGTGTAATCAGCACCAGGAGGGACTTTCATCTTAAACTTCTTACCATCCATATCAGTTTGCTCAATAATAATTTCTTTACCACTAAGATTCTTTAATCCTACTCGTTCTTTTGCAGGATGTAATAATCCTTTTTCATCGCTGATCCATGAGGGCATCTGTTTCTCCTTTTTATGATTATGTGCATAATTGCACAGTCATTTTAACATTGTGTTGCCATGCACGTAATAACACCACCTGTTGCATTACCGTCATAGGTAGCATATGCTCCTGCAGAAAAGAAAATTCCATTTGTTCCAAAATCAAAATCAATACCTTTACTTGCAGTACCTGTAATATTTATACGTTGAAGGCCGCCAACTCCATTAGCAATTGTTAAGACTGATGGAGTAGCCGAAGATATTAAGTGAATATGAAATACTATTGTTCCTTGAGGAATTAAGACTTTTGTTGAACTAGCATCTGTAATAGAAGAACTATACAAAAATGCACTTGTTGAAGTAGTTAGAATATCTACACTTCCTATTGTTCCGAATGACATAATATCTCCTTTGGTAAATCTTCTAGTCTAAACGTACCACTCTCTAAAGCTCTTTGAAGTCTCCAATGAGCTATATTATTACCAGCAAATCTCTCTTCATATCTCAATTGCTTAACATTATCAGCCGTAATTTTATCGTGATTTAAAATGTGTTGAAAACATCCAATTGGTTTTATACCCACATTATTTAATCTATTAAAGAAATCAACATCAGAGTTCCAATTTCTTCCACTCATTTCATATGGTCTAAAATATGGTTGTTCTAAAAAAGAAAAAGTTTCACGTGAAATAAGAGTCATGGGGAAGCCTGTCAAATCACATTTAACATACCCTTCGCCATTCTCGATTGGCAAAGTAAGCCCATCTTTTGTATAATTTAATAAAGCACAAGCATATGGATAATGCCTAGAATAAGTTTTAATTGTTGCAACATATGTATTAGCTTCAATTAATGTATCTAACATTTCTAGAGTATGCCCCCATTGGTCATCATCCAATAATAATAAATAATCATACCCAGCTTGTAAAAAATCTTTCGCAATAATATTCTGTGCATCTGGCAAAAAAGTGTCTCTTATAACCATCTGACAAATTGAATACTTTCTACAAATGGAGTCTGTAAAATTTCGAAATGACTCTTCGAATCTTTTATCATCCCTAGTTTTACAGACCCCAATGTAGATACTTTTCATGTTATTCCATTTCTACGAAAATAACACCTTGTTTATTTGCAGCACCAGTAGCACCCGCGGCAACAATATTAAATCCAACAATAGGATTCTGTAAACCGTTAGTAGCTAATGTGCTACCACTCTTTGCCACAGCAGCGTATGCACCAGCAACAACGCCAGAACACATAACTTGTTGACCTGCAACAATAGCATTTGTGCCATCTTCAGCGCAACCACAAATGCCTTTAGTACAAACCCAACCCCATTGATTAGTAGCAGTTGTAGTTTGAGTTAAAACACCAGTGGGCAATGCGCTTGCAGTTGGACAAATAACAAGATCATTAAACATAGATTGCTGAATAATGATCCCAGTAGATGCTGTTATGGCAGTTTGAAGTGCTTCATATAATTGAATATAAAGCTGTCCAGTAACAGGATTTCCAGTAGCAGTATTACCAACAATACGATATGTCTGACCTAAACCAGTACCGCCAGTAGTTATAAGATACCCACCTTGATACTTATTAGCTGCAATACTAGAGATGGTTACTTGTAACCAATGGCTTCCAACTTGACCAGGAAGAATTGGATATTCTGACTGAACTGCTGTAGCAGATGCAGATGCAGTAACAATTGCCCCGCTATATGCTAATTGACCATTTGTAGATGGGCCAACTAAGTTACCAGCGTTTACTGCTGTACCAATGTAGCAATAACGGTAAACGTTACCATCGGCACGTTCAATCATGTACCCAGCCGGATATCTTGGGTTAGGATCGACAGTTTCAATATTAACATCGACACCAGCACCAGGAATACCTTGAATAGAATTGCTATAATACGTATTAGCGTTTAAAGCCATGTGAAACTCCTTTTTTTTGCCCCCTCTGCATGCGTCAACATATTGAGGCTGATTAAAAACTATGTTCTCATCAAAATAAACAACGTAAACGCTCCATAGTTAGTAACAGTGCTAAATGTAAAAACACCAGTAGACTGAACAAATGTAACGTCTATAACACTTGTACTTGTACTGCCAATATTAGGCTGAACCCAGTAAGATAAAACTGGTGATCCAGCTTCTATTGTATATGTATCACTCGTGCTAAGACCAGTTAGAGGAATTATCCTTAATGATACAGAACCAAAAGACTCAGCCTGTAAATAGGATAAAGCACCTGTTGTTGCTGGAGTTAATGCAGACATTGTTTAACTCCTTTCTATTAGGTAATGCTCGTGATTTGTAATTGACGACGACGATTATCAGTCCACAATTGACCTCTCCATAAGATATAAGCAACTCTTACGGTTTGATTAACTGGGGTCATAAAATCAGTCGTAACCATATCAGTCATAGTATCAACAGCTAATTTAATATAGTTCATATTCAAACCATACATATAACCAGTAGCGATGTAGTTACCATATATGACAGGCTTGCCCTTGAAAGATAAATTAACAAATCCAGCATTAGCTGAAGTTGTCCCATTAGCAATACGTTCCAACGGGAGACGAGTCTGTTCAAATTTTTGAAAGATAGTCTTAGTTGTAACATAATGAGTTGGATTATCTACAGTAGCAGACGCCGATACTAAATAAGTACCAGTAGTCATATCTGTTAAACCCTGAGTCACGAATGGCCCAGAAGTAATAACAGTAGCTTGCCATGCAGTAACAGTAGAACCGCTAATAGAACCTAATGCACCAGTCGAAGTTAAAGTATTAATATCGATAAGGTTATTAGCATTAGCTGTTGGATTACTAAACGCTTGTTCTAAGCGATCTGCAATAGCCAACTCAGAAGATTTCATTTTTGCACCAAGCAAAGACAAAATCTTGTGTTCGCTACCACTGTTCTGACGTTCTTCGTCACGAGTCAATTGAATTGGCTCGTAAGCGTTTTGCCAAAGAAACTCGACTTGATTCGCAAAATTCTTTTGCGTATTGTTTAATACATCAGCGCCGAGGTAAAATCCACCATCATCTTGTTTAGTAACCATGATAGGCTGGACGATAGAGTTACCACCGTCGATGAGGTCTTTTTCTTCACTCAACATTTGCAAAAATGCGTTATGTTGATAAACGTTATCTGCCATCGTTGGTTGAAAATCAGCCAATGATGTTGCTAACACGACACTATTAATCGTGCTTGGAATTGCATACGGAGATGGAGAAAGTCCCATACTTTACTCACTTTCATTTTTGAGTTCTAGATTGCGCCAAACGAAACTGTGCTAACTTAACAAAGAATGCTTGATCCGATTCACCTTTTTGACGAGTCGGAATCCCTTCGTTGCTAACAACAGTAGATCCTTGTGGCGTAACCGAATTTAATTTTGTTTGTAATTTACCTTGACCTTCTAACTTACCAATTTCATACGACTTCTGAGCCATCTTCATAGCATTATCAGCAAGAAAAATATACTCACGAGCATCTGCTGGCGTCAATCTCCCAAATCGTTGTGCCGCTTCATTAACCTTAACAGGGTCATAGTCTTCCCCATATTTATTACGAAGCGTCAGATCTTTCTGGGTAATACTCGCCATCAATTGTTCTTGTTGAGCTTGTTGTTTAATCTGCAATAACTCATTTTTTAATTGAGGTACAGCAGCCAACTGATTCTTTTCAGATTCAGTTAAAGCCGAATATTCTTCTTGTGTCAATTGCCTTGATTCAGTTTGACTCTGCCCTTGTATCATCTGAGCCGCTTGAACAAATTCAGGGTTTGTCAACAATTCTTGTTGAATCCGCTGAGGAGTCCACGACTTGCTTTGATTAACTAAGGCTTGTGCATCTTGTAACTTTTTATCATAAGACGATTGCAAACCACGACGCATACGTTCAACAGCTTCTTGAGCAGCTTTCTTTACAACTGGATCTGTAATCCCCGCTAATTCTGGTTGATCGGGAGGATTATCAATCTTCTCTTGAGCTTCTGGTAGTTTGAATTGACTTACTTTAGTCAATAGATCAGTTTCAGGAGCCGTTACCACAGGCTCTACGGCTTGTGTGGGTGCGGTTATCACTGGTGTCTGAACTACTGGTTCTGCTACATTCGTTTCTGCCATTTGAGAGTCCTTTCAGGATTATCTCGGTTATTGTTTACCCTGCAAAATGTTGATTCCCCCAGAGATTAACCCTATCTACAGATGTCTGTGTGGGGATCAACTTTTCTTCAATATCTGGTTGTTCTAATAACATCAAAATCCGCCATAATGGATAAATACAATCATAAGAACCAATAGAAGTTAAAATCTTACACGTCATTTCGTCAATCGCCTCGACGCCAATAACTTCTGTCTTTAATACGTTTATACCTGGCTTTAGTTCTAGGTATTTCAAGCGAACCCACCTTTATTCTGATATGTACTAGGTAATTGCATATATGATGGAACCTGTTTTCCTATTGCTTTTCTTTCAACTAATTTATCAATAGCCTTATCAGAAAGTTTTAAATTCCCTTTCTTATCTTTAATATCTTTAGCGTATTTAATAAGCTCTTCAGATTCTTTGGAAATTTTATATGGCTTAATCTTTTCTTTCCTTGAACGTTCTGCAATTTCTTGAGCCTGTTCATATGGCACCCAGTTCCCTTCTTTGCAAACTCGATCATAATGATCTTTGCTTTTTATTTGCATTCCAAGACTTCGGTTGTAGTGACTATATGACTGCTTTACAATAATTTGCATTATTTACCTACACTAATATTAACTGGTTTCTTAGGCCTTAATTGTTGACCAGGATTAGCATTCTTTTCTTGTTCTTCTTGCATCATCTGAGATTGAACTTGTACTAATTGAGCAAGCACTTGGAATGCTTGAGTTTGTTGTTGTTTAGCTTCTGCCAATAATTGTAATATAGGTTGATAAACAGCAATCTGCGCTTGATGATCGTCACCAGGTTGAGGAGGCTGTATCGGTTGTCCGTGCATAGCCGCTTCCACGTTAGCCTGAGCAAACTTCAACTGCTGGACAGAAGCATACCCTTGAGATTCTTCTGGCTTGATTGATCTAAACATATCAGGATCTTTTAATTTCATACGGTTCAATAATTGTTGAATTAAAGGAACCATATTAAACATATATCCTTCTTGTTGGATCTTCTCCATAATAACCGGCTGAGTTAAAGCCTCTACCATCATTTGCATAGCCTGTTGCAGCATCGCCACTTCATCTTCAGGTGACTCAGGCAACATAGATATGGCATCAATCTCAACATCGACATCCGCCTGTACTTCTTCCTCAGTCGGTTTATCAGACCATTGCAAATCCATTGATCCAACAATCCGAACAGCTTCATCATAAGGCATATACTGTTTCAATAATTCCACCAAATAAAGAAAGGAATCCTGCAAAAAGTCCTTCATAATATCTTGACGATATTGAGGACGGGAAGAAGAATTGGCAGCTCGAATTTTAACAGATGTAGCTGATTCCTCACCGCTTTGTAATACCCCTTTTCTTAAATCTGTAACTCCCGACTTATCATCTAAATTTTTCTGAATACGTTGATCTATAAGGTAGAGTTCCGATGAAGCGGCCCCTGCTCCTGATTTAACATCCATCTTCCCAGCTACTGTATCGCCTTCAAAAAGAATTATTGTTTGATCGCCACTTTGGATTTTTTGTATACTTTCCTCACCTGTCAATGCTCCCATAGCCAACGCAACATACAATTTGCTATTTTCTTGAGCATTACGTAATTGTAAATTAACAATAATATTCTTTTGATCTGCTATAGCCTTATAAGTATCCACATCATTAAGACCAACCATTGCATCTGGCAATTCATTAAATTGCAATATCTGAACGGGCCACCCTTCAGCTTCAACCGCCCATTTATTATCTCGTAATAATTCTGGCTGTTCAAAAGTTAATAAAACAATTCTCCCCTTTTTACCTTTTCTAGCATCAGCACGAGAAGGACGAATATAAATTTCATATACATCAACAAAATTAGCATATGGAGATTCACTAAATCCATCTTTAGTAAAATCAAGAATATTCCTCTTCATTCCGAGTAATGGTGTCGTATCCCCACCACCCGTTTGAATACTATTTACCCCATTAATTCCAGGGGCATTTAAAGATGCTGTTCCAACTTTATCCCCAAAGCCTTTGTATCCTTTTATAATATCCTTATCTACATTCAATTTATCATCTTCAACCAAATCAGATAGTAACATCTGAAACTTACGACCAATCCATTGAGCCTCGTCGATATTTGAAAAATTTACCTTTGGATCTTTAACAAAACGTACTGGACAGATTCTCTTAACAAATATATTTTCTTCTTTAATAAATATTGACTGCTCTTCAGTCATTCCAAAGTCACCCTTATACCCATGCCATAAAATACCGTGCGGGAATAATAATGCGTCAAGCAAAACCTTGCGAGTTTCATCTTTATATTTTATTTTTTCTAGCGAGTAATTCAAAATAGCTTCTTGCGTATTAGCAGATTTTTGAGAATCCATTTCCGTAGGTATTTTCTTTTGCTGTACTGGGTCGTACACATTGCAGATATAGGTCTTATTTCGAGGTTTTAGGAAGGCGCGAGGAGTACGGAAAAAAATAGAAGGAAGATTCGTTTGAACTATAGGATAAACTTCATTTGAAATAATATCCCAATTATATCCATATTTAGGAGTATGCTTACCCATATATCGTTGAAGCGATTCTGCCATAATAGGCTCAATCTCTTCACGATTAATAGTTTCAGCCATTAATATTTCATTTTTTAATTTCCAAATATCATTCTTTGAAAGACCGCCATCTTCTGTATATGCTTTAGACTCTTTTAATCTACCATCAGATTTTGTAGTTGGAACATCATCTGTCCACTTTTTAAATCCTTGATACTGTTGTCTTTTTGATGGCTTAGCCATTTTTACAATCGCATTCTAAGGATATTATTTCAGCACCCTGGATAGTTATAATCCTGCCACATTTAATACATTTGCGAGTTTCATTTTCCATAAAACCCTCCCCAATAAAAAACAGGACACCTGTCTGTGCACAGATGTCCTGTTTAAAAAACTATTGGAATCTAATTCCTCCGTCGAGGATTAGATAAAAATTGCTATTTGCCCATCTTTTCTTGGCGCTTGCCCGCCGATTCAGAATTGGCATAGCAACCCTGCTTAACTTGTGGCCCTTTTTCAAATTGGGATTTAGGCTCAAAAATATTACCTTTACCATGTTCAGAATCATTAATATGTGTCAAAATCTCTGGCGCGTGTGAGTTATGTTTACCCATATGTCCTCCATTTTAGTTTTATACCTTGGTATAATTGCTTACTTTAAAATAAGCCCATATAGTGTTATAGTCAAGAATATTATTAAAAATTTAAAATCCCAAGCCCTTGGCAGTTGCAACCAGACCCACCTTAGCCTTTACCACTGATTCTAAATTCTTACGACCAAACATATACCGCGATGTTCTCTGTTCTTTAATCCGCCCCATATAAGTTTGTTTTTGTAAGAACTTAAATACATCTTCTTTCTTCTCCTGCTTAGCTGTCGTCGGTGCGTATACCAGCATTTCTGGAAGCATCGCCAATGCGTCAGCCAGATCATCATGTGCTGCACTGCGCAATCTAATCAATTGATTCTCTAAATCTCCCATTCCTCGTCTGTGATAAACCGAATGCTGTGCATAGCGATTCGCCATACGAAACATTATACGCGCGACTTTATCTGTTGTTCCCCATGAAATATCTTTAAACCACAAATATTTCCCTGTTCGCTTCATAGCTTCTCTAAGAAACCATTTCATTAATTTCTCAAGCATAGCCTTTTCAAAACCAAAACAAACGCGATTTCCAGTCATAGCTGAATACCGCGCATCCATATCAAAAATAATTCTTTCGAACTCATCAGGGCGTAGACCCTTTTTATAAATGTATGTATCTACTAATAAATCATTTGCCGGAGTTATCAATCCTGGAATTATAGCCGCGAAGTCATTAGCCTTCTTATCTTCCCAAGCCAAATCAATCCCCACAGCGGCACGACAATCTGTTAATTTCCATCTAGACTCAATTCCGCCGTTCTCGTCATACAAAATCGCCTGATTCTCCAGAATCGCCCATTGCCTAAAATCCTCCCGACGTATTGTTTCCAATGACCCCGACGACGGATCGCCCTGCATTTCTTTAGCAAATGCCTCCGGCTTTAATCGCTCCATCTCATTTAAATCATCTACCGTCCAGCGTTCGGGCCATAGCGAATAAACCCCTTCTGCGTCTATTGCACGAGCTTGAAAAAACAATTTTCTATATTCCGAATACTCCGTCGCTGATACAAGTTTCGCCATAAGACTATCGTCATGCAAAATAGTCCCTATAATATCCACATCCATAGTCTTAATGTCACCAGCAGGTATAAGCGCGTTATCAAACAAATCATTTAGCGACTGCCGACGTTCCGATGACTTAACCATCTCGTCATCTTCCATATCGTCGCCAACAATATCATCAGGCCTCCAAGGACCAAACTTCTCACCACGTATAGACCCAATCTGCTCCACACCTTTGCACAATACCCTACATCTCCAACCGCTACGTGTCTTAAATATAGTATCACCCTCTGCATCCTTCTCCAACGTAATCCCAAAGTCCGCCCGAAGTTTCTCATTCCAACGTATCTCGTCTTTAATTCCCTCTAAAGTACCTACCGCCTTCTTATACGTATTCTGTACTATCACTATAAAATGTTTGCGCTCAAAACATATATTATGAATCCGTTTTAAAAATACTATTACCGTAGACTTAGCAGAACCACGCGGAGCTTGACAAGCGAAAAACCTGTGATTATAAGATTCTTCTAATATCTTGAAATGAAATGCAGGGGATTCGTCTCTGAAAAAATGCGGGAAGTAATGCTTGCCAAATACAAGGGGATTGTCGCGAAAATATTCAAGTATCTTATTTTCTTCAATCATAAGTAACATCAATTATCTCGCCTGATTGTCTCAATATCTTAGGCGCTCCATACTTAGCCACTATAGCCTCAAACTCCGCCGCTGTTATCGATATGTTATTAGTCGTCACCGTCACCGAACCGTCAGGCTTTATATCACCATTCATCCGCGCTATCGTCTCCGCCGCCTTTAGACGTACAGGGTGATTAGGTACTTCGTGTTCACCACCAAACTTATCTAACACAATATCATTCGCAGTTAAACTCGCCGCTAAGACCTTATAACTCGCCTCTCGAGACGCTCCCGCTTTCTCCATCCGTGTTTCTTTATTTGTTACTTGTAATTCGCCCATATGGGTATTTTATTACTTATTGATTTTTTGTCAATAAATTTATTTTGTAAAATTGGTGGAAATTTTAGAGTGTGACTATACTACTACCACTTCCACCGTCCCCCCGAATCACTTTTGGATTGACGTATACTCTGCTAGCTCTCCAATAAGCGTGGGCAATGTCAACGTCACGCAACGTGCTATCGTTGAACCTATGGGCCATATAACGTAAATACACTGGCATATAACTTCAATGCCATGGCATATAATCAACTGTACCATCTTACTATAATGCTAACCACATATGCTAATGTTCCATGTAATGTTTCACGGTTATCAACAGGTTATTAACAAGCAAGACATAGATATTATATATACATAGTATGCGCCACTTATAACACAATATTGATTAATAAAATAAATAGCGTTTATCGTCGATTAATAACATTAATAACACTAATAACACTATTTTTTAAACTAAGAGTGGTACTAAAGTAGTAAAAGCTACATATGAAATAACGCTATTTATTGTGTTATTTTGTGTTATTAGTGTTATTTTTTGCCAAAAAACATCAAAAACAATTAAATAAAATAATGTAAAATAATTTCATTTATCGTCGATAAATCATTACAATTATTTAATTGACAATACAATAAAACATGTTATACTATTGTTAGTTAGAAAAACGAATGTTTCACGGGATTAACTTAATGATCCGGTAACCAGAAAGTTTAAAAAAGGGGGATGTATGATAATGAAACATGAAGAATCAGTAACAGTAGAACAAGCAAACAAGATTAAGAAAGAAGTATATGCCTTGAATTGTCCGAACTTAAAAGTTAATTACAAGCAAACTGATGATAGTACTTATAAGACTATTACTATTGCGGTTAAGCCTTGTAGTTTAGAAGAGAAGGTTGAGGCTAGTAATATATTAAGGGAATATGGGAAGTCTTTACGTCAACGGTTATTTAATAATGAGGTATAACATGGACTTCATAGCAACTCATAAGAAACTAACCATAGATACCAATAAGCGCCGATAATATTTATTGCGGGCCAACGTGGGGGATTAAGAAAATGTCAATAAATTTACGCAGAAGACTTAGCCGAATTTGAATATCGCGCAATATAAACATATCCGTAAAATACTTAAAAGTTATGGATATTTAAAACCAAAGGTTAAACCACTGACAGAAAGGGAGAAGGTAATTAAAAATGGACAATTCTAATAAAAAACTTCTGATAAATGCAAATTTCAGCGAAGAAATTGATAGTTTTAAGCCTAAACATTTAAAATGGCCTATTATTGTTTTTTGTTGTATCTGTTTAATTATTATATTTTTATTAATCGAAGGATATGCTTATAGCGCAAACGTATCATATAAGGGCAATATAGTGCATTTAAAGGCTAGTTGGTACTCGGTTGACTCATTAAAAAGAGAAGGTACATATAAACATTCGAAAGGAGTAATGGCAAATGGTCATATTTTCAGTGATAGTGGGTATACTTGCGCTACCCGCTTGTTTCCTCTTGGGGTGGTACTGCGGGTCACGAATAGCATATCAAAAAGTTTTGTTTATGTTAAAGTCACGGATAGGATTGGAAAAAGATTCGGTAAAACACGTATAGATTTAAGCAAATCAGCATTTGAACGGCTGGCAAATTTAAACGAAGGGTTGATTAACGTGGAAGTAACTAGAATATATTAAAACAAAGGGGAATAAAATGTTCAAAATAACTAAAGAATGGCTCAAGGTAAAAGATGCTTGCAGTTATGGATACTCATGGTTTTTAAAACAAAATGAATATCAAGCTGATAAGGTATTGATAAAATTATTAAAAGAAGATAATTTTAATTGGGCGAATTGGACTATTGTTAGAATTATGAATAGACCGCAGTATTTAAAATACGCTATATTTTCTGCTGAATTGGTAATTGATATTTATGAGAAAAAATATCCGAATAACAAAGCCCCAAGAGAAGCGATTGAGGCTGCAAAGGCTGTCTTAAAGAATGATACGCAAGAAAATAGGGATATTGCGGTTATAAAGAGAGTGGCTGCTTATGCTGCTGCTTATGCTGC
>QGNH01001227.1_pt1 | contig 34784 bp, 51 predicted proteins | sample 1735481 | NCBI WGS metagenome assembly QGNH01 (sample SAMN09239004, study PRJNA386568) | Viral metagenome, whole genome shotgun sequencing project. | reverse complement strand
GTAGGGGCACGACTAGTGAATGCGGATTCTTTTTAAGCTTTAGCACGAAGTACGGACACTTGATCTCGTTAATGCCGCGTGACTCCATTTCATGCTGCAAGTAACCATTCCAGCGACCAATTTTATTTTCGAGTGTCTTCTCGCGGTCTATCATGTTTTTCTTGGCTTCATCGATTTCCTTTTTCGCCGCGGTAATCTGCGCCTTCTCGACTTCTAGGTTTTTCAACCAGGAAGCGATTGCAATGGCTTTTTCTTCCAGCTTGAGTTGGTTCTCCCCGAGGCGTTCAAGCGCCTGGGGATTTTCGTTGCCTTCGTCGTCGTACAAGTCATTCAGGATAGCGTTATATTCTTGGCTAATTTCAAAAAGTTTCACGGTTTTTTTCCTCTTCTTCGCAAAATATACAGTCATCATCACAGTAGTTTTTATAGTCGTTATTGTCGTGTTTTTCTTGTAATTCAAAATACCATTGACCCATCTTGCTCATAGTGCAATATCTCCCGTGTAGTACGCGTGCATTTGGGTTTTAACGAATGCCAGATCATTGGCTATGTATTTGTCCTCAAACATTCCCTGGGGAGACTTAGCAATATGGCTGCCGTCATTCTGTGTTAGAAAGCGATAGTTGCCGTCCATTATTTGCGTGTGTAGCACGATGGTAAACATGCCCTCGATTGTGATTTTCTCATCCAGCATTTTTCCAATTGATTTGCATTTGTAGCGCCCGTTTTGATCTGTGTCGCTGTGCGAAAGCACGAAGCAAAATAAATCTTCGCGGCAATCAATCAGCGCACGGATAATTGACCAGGCATGTTGACCAATTTCGGTAAACTTGGTGAAGCCTGTTTCTGTAGCGCGGCGCATGAATTCATTGCACATCGTATATTGCCAGTCATCAATCACTAGATTTTTAATGTCTGGGCGAGTTTCATTGATAACTTTGATGCACTTGATTATTTTGCTGTAATCATCGGAAGCATAATAGTTTCCTTCCTTGTCATCCCATGCTTTGATGTTGATGTAGTTTTTACGATAACCGCGAAATGGTAATGGTTTATCGAGCACGTTAATAATAAAAGTTTCCTTTGGATCAAGATTGCATAACGATGTACTTTTTCCTGTACCTGATTCGCCAATGATAAGTGATGTGTTAGACATAGTTAGTTACCTCTGCAATACAAAATAATAGAAAGAAAAAAAGATATGACAGCAGCAAAACCCCGATCTGAAAGACCAGGGCAAATTTAGATTTGAAAGTAAGTCTTTGCTTTGGAGTGATAAAGTCTGTCATACGAAACTACCTTGCGAATATGAAACATCGCCCGTATTGCCATCGATAGTTGCGAAAACATCACTGTCACAACGCGCACGGTATTCCATCGCTGAGCAACGCTCATCGATCAGGCACTGCATGTGCTCTTCGACGAGCTCGCGCAAGCTTTCATCTTGAGCAATCAGCAAATCAAGAAAGTGGCTTTTGTCAGACTGGGTTAACTCTGAGACTTCGAGTGCGTAGCCATTGTGCAAGTCTTTGCTCGCGTACTCGTCGATCAGTGTGCGGTCAATGAATGTCGCTATGGTCTTTTTCATCATGATGCAATCCTTTTGCTGATTAAACCGGCGGTGGCCATCCGGTTTAACGTCACGCTATCCTGGCGACGGTTTGACTCGCGCACGATCAATGCTACGAAGTCATGTACAAATTCCCAATAAAATGAACGCTGAGCTTTCAAAGCTAGCTGACGATAGCCTAACCTCATTAGACATTCTGACACAATAAACATCTGCTTTTTTAACATTTTTTATTACCTCATCACTAAGTTGATAACGTCACAATATTACCCTGCATTACACCTCATGTCAAATATACGGTTGTGAAAGGTTACACAATATTATATAGTGATTGACAACATGTAATAAATTGTATAAAAAGCCCGCGGAGGTAAATTATGGAAATTAGTGAAGCAGTTAAGCAATTACGAAAAGAGCTCTGCATGGAGCAAAAAGAGTTGGGAGCATTGTGTGGCGTTAGTGTCTCATCAATATCAGGGTATGAGCACGGTACGCGGAAACCTTCACGGCCTGTGATTAAAAGCCTAATGGAGCTCGTGAAAAAACATAAATTGAAATTTACATTGGGAGATTTTTTGGGTGACTAAGATTGATAATGAATTTTGGCAAATAACTATTGCACTGAATGATAGGCCAATCGGAAACATGATTTTTGATAATGAAGCGGATTATCTGGAATTTTACAGGTGTTATAAGCCACTACTCGACGCAACTGATAAAAGAGTAATTGCTAATAAGTGGGGCTGTATTACGAACGTGGTCGTTGTTGAAAATGATGATGTGATTATCTCGCAAAAATCAAATTAAGGAATGATTGAATGATAGAAACGATTTTAATTTTAGATACGGAAACAACAGGATTATCGCCAGAAAAGGGTGCGAAAATGATTGAAATTTGCGGGATACTTTACAGCTTGCGGCGTAAAGGTATTCTGCAAGTTTATTCGACGCTGCTACCAACTGAAACGAATGAAGCCCAGCACATAAACGGGATTGAGCCAGCGCTCACTGCAATTGCATACCCAACAACTGATTATCATGACGTGCTCATGGGCATGGCGAATCACTCTCAAGCTATCGTTGCGCACAATGCACCTTTTGACAAACAATTTGTTGATTTGCATTTTCCGCAATTGAACACATTGCGCTGGATCTGCACGCAGCGTGATTTCCCGTGGCCGTGCCGGTTAGCACGAAAACGCTTACAAGATGTGTGCGAGGGGATGGGTGTGCCATACGTTAATGCTCACCGCGCCCTGTCTGATACGATGTTTCTTGTGGAGTGTTTTAATAAAGTAGACAACTTGATTAACTGCTTTAATCCCATCTGAAAAAAAAGAGCCCCGCATGACGACGGGGCTTTTAATACACTGATTACTGCTATTTCATCTTGCTCTTTTTCTTAGCTTTTTTCATGCGTTTTTTATCTTCTTTTAGCTCTTCTTTACGGTCTTTTTTGACCATTGATTTACTGCGCGGTTTTTCTTTCTTGGCTTTTTTCATGGTGTTACTCCTACGATTGATGGAGTCTTATCATAGTGGTTATTTTGATCGAAGGTGGTATTATTTGCGGTGTGAAGGGGGAGCTTGTAACTCCCCATTCAGGTGAAAGTCCATTTTACTTTGATGTGTAATCAGCACAGGGGTAATTTTAATTGATTGCAAGGGAATTGCAACATTAAAACTGCACCTGATAAGGAAAAAGAATGTCTAAAAAGTACAATTTCAGTACTACGGATCTGCTGCATGCTATTCGTCAAATACCCCTCTCTTTAATTTCAGCTTTAGAAAAGCATATTTTAGTAACTCTTTTGTCATGTCTGAATGCTGAAAATAAAACCTGGTACAGCTTAACTTCAATGTGTGAATTTTCCTGTTTATCGATAGCTACCATGAAGCGGTACATCCTAAAGCTTGAACAAAAATCTTTCATAAAGGTCGAGCGACCAGCGCATTATGCGCGCCGTATCACTAATCAATATTGTTTAAATATTGACTACATCATGAGTTTTCACCTCACAAAATCGGGTGTCACGCTGATACCCGATAAAAATATCGGGTGTCACGCTGATACCCGATCTCATACATCGGGTATCACACAGATACCCGTATCGGGTATCACGCTGATACCTAAAGAAAGACAGGGTAAGAAAGACATTAAGAAAGAGAGAGAGCGCTCTCTCTTTTTTGAGCCTAACGAAGCGAACATCTTGCTGGCCATGGAGCTCAAGCTAGACATGCCAGAAGAGTTGGCCAGTTTTGCCAATAGGCACAAAGGGGAGAAAACCCAATATGAATATGAGCGATGGTTAAAAGGAAGTTTTGCGCACAAGAAGGGGCGCGCCAATGCTGGCACCGAAGTCCGAAGCATGATCCCGGAGTACGCGCCTGGTCACCCAACCTATGACATGCTGCACGGGGTTAAGAAACAGGTGATCCTTAAATCCCCTCTCCAGCCAGTTGAGCCCATAGTGGGTGAATCATTTGCAGAGAGAAAACGGCGCTACATTGAAAAACATGGAGGTTTACCGCATGAGCAAATATCCGGAAATGGAAACAGGGGTGGAAATAGCTAAGAAGTTGAAGGTGTTTCACTATGGCGACAGGCCGTGGGATGGAAAGATTGCCTGGGATGTAGGTGTGAAGCTCGCGGAATTCAAGAAAGTGGTACGCAAATTTTATCCTGAAATGGATGAACCAGGGATGCTGCGGGTGGTGGGTGGTTATACGCAGCAAGAGATTGCAGACGTGTACGCGATGGACGCGCACTTGAGCGTCCGCAAGGCGGATATGGCTGCCGTAACCGACAACAAACTGACAACATTCCTGAAGAGTGCAATTGGTGCCGAGGTGTGACAAGCTGAAAACTGGACAAGGAAGTCAGTCATGTACATACCCGATGAAACAAGCTGGGCGCACCGCAGCAAGAAGTCCAAGCGAAAGTATTTGCATGCCGTGCACCAACTTTATGGAGACGCCAAGGATGGAACCACTCACCTGGACAAATCGCAGCAACAGTATTGCAGCAAAGAAGAGACGCAAGCACGAAGAACAGGACGAGCAGATCAAGCTTGCGACCTGGCTCAAGAAACGGGGGATTCTCTTTACGGCAAGTGCTAATGGCGTCGCCTGTCACCGCTTTGAGCGCATGAAGCTGGCTCGAATGGGAGTGTCAGCCGGTTTTCCGGACATTTTGATACCAATCGCTAGGAAGGGGTCAAATTCGCTCTACATTGAATTGAAGAAGCGGAGGGGTGGCTCACTATCGGATGAGCAGGCGTTCTGGCTAGAGCAGCTAAATAAAGAGGGTCACAGGGCATTGAGAGCAGACGGGGCAGACGAAGCCATTAAAATTGTAGTAGATTACCTATCACTAACCACTGGAGAGTAAAGATATGGACAACAAAGACACAAGAAAGGTTCCTGCAGAAACTAATTTGACTAAAAATGAAACAGTACCGGTCATGGCACCCGCAACAGCCACCGCGTTAAGCCCAGAAATTGCAGCTGCCATTGCCGCCGCTGTAGGCGCAGCGATGCAGCCCGTGATGGACATGCTAACCCGTAATGCCGCAGCGGTTGCAGCACCCGCGCCCACAACAGACGCCCCACGCTTAACAAGCCCGCAGCCAAACAGGCATTTGCCGCACAGGATGGGCAAGCTGCAAGGTATTCCCGTCCAGGAAGGTCAAGATATTCGACACGTACCGCGTGAAGTGATCAACGAGTGGTTTTCTAATCTCGAAGACCGCTGGAAGAAAAAGCATAATGCGTTCAAAAAACTGGGAACACCCGTTGATATGTCATTCACCCGAGGCGCAAATTAAAGATGGATGATGCCTTTCAGCATGCGCTAGCAGTCGTCCTGGAAAATGAAGGCGGTTTACAAGATGATGCAAACGACCCAGGCGGCACAACCAACCACGGGATATCCCTTAGATTTCTCAGGGAAATCCCGCCGGAGAGACTCAGAAAATACGGGTTTTTCACTATCGGGGATGCATTGAACGCGCATGATATACAGGAGCTCACCCGCGCCCAGGTCGAGATGATCTATCGCGGTGAATTCTGGGTGCCTGGTAATTTTGACAAATTAACCGAATTGCAATGGCCAGCTTTGACAAGCTACGTTTTTGATATGGCCGTACAGCATGGTACAGCGCAAGCAATAAAAATCGTACAGCGTGCCATCTGGGCGTATTATCTCCATAGGAATTATGCTGACGTTTTCGATGATGGAATATTCGGCGATAAAACTATCGCACAGCTGCACCTCGTCAAAGCGCATGATTTTTTAACCCTGATGGCCGCCGAGCGTGCAGGATTTTGTCGGCTGGTGGTTGCGTTGAATCCCAAGGAAAAGGAGTTTCTGGATGGATGGATCGATCGGTGCTATCGCATCTGATGTTGCAAAAGTTGTTTTCAAGGCATCGCCATTACTCGCAAGCGCACTCGGCTCGCCCGTCGCGGGCATGGTGTTAAGTTTGCTGGGTAACGCTTTTGGTGTCGCACCACCAAGCCTTGCAAGCGCCATCGCCGCGGATCCTGATGCGGCTACGAAATTGAAAGCACTTGAGATGCAGCACGCTGAAGCCTTGGCAAGCATTGATGATGCAGACGCGGCGAATGCAAGAGACATGGCGATTAAGCATGATAACCGTATGCCCATGATATTGGCGTTAATCTTCACTGCGATCTACATCGCCATACAAGCCGCTGCCATCTACCATCCGAGCACATCAGACGACATAATCAGCGCCCGAGTGCAAGATATCATGCTCATTATCATTGGCTTTTATTTTGGGAATAAACATCCTAGAATAGCTAGTGATAGACTATCAAATTAAACCATGGAAGGAGTAATGATCATGAGTGACGGATTAGGCGTGATGGCACCCAGCCAAAAAGGTGACAACGACAGTAAGCAGGGCGGCGACAAAGCAGCAAGACGTGGCGGCGCTAACAACGGTATTGTAGAGCATCCCAAAGTTGACATGATTGATCATGGCGGGATTGCTAGCCGTGCTAAATCTGCGATGGCGGAAGAGGGTTACAGCAATGTGACTTACTACAATGGCGGGAAAATGTAAGCATAAAAAAAGGGGCTTGTTAGCCCCTTTTTGTTTTAGTAAGTGAGATCATGTTTTTGAATTTCATCATGCAAGAGTTGCTCTAGCGCCATTGAGCCAATTTTTGGTTTATTCATTATTGCTGCTCTTCCCATTGCGTGCATTCATCCTTAGATTCAAAAGCCATGAAGCCACCTTCAACTTTCACAACGATTGCAGCCCATGGAGCCCACTCATCTGCATACTCCAGACTATCAACGGGGATAAATTCTTTTCTCATTTGTATTACCTCATCACTGTTTATGGTTTTACAATAATATACAAAATGTAAAATAAAATAAAGCGGTAAATTAGGGTAATTAGGGTAAAAATCGCCATGATGATTTTCACCCCAATTTCAAGCATGTTGATTTTCAGTCATTTTTTCGTCATGGACTTTTTTATTTTTGCGTGATAGGGCAAACTGTTTGTAATTAATGCAAAGGAGTTGCGAATGTTACAACCAAAAAGGGGCGCGCCATTTATCCACATCCAAGAGCATCAAATCGATGCAATCGTTGATGCATTTCGCAAAGTTTTCACGTTACGTCGCGCAGCTGGACTCGCTCGCGTCAGTGAGTATCAACTTAAACGCTGGATGATTACGGGGATGCATGATTTCGATAAGGACGAAAGCACCCTGGAAGCACAATTATTCTCCAAAGTCGCACACGCGCTGAGTGACAAAGCTGCACATTACATTGATATGCTTGGGCGTTGTCCAGATAATTCTGGCTGCCTTACATGGTTGCTTGAGAAGGGATTTAAGGCAGACTACGGCAACGATAGCGAAGAAGCCCAAGAGCTGCGCGAGATGTTTGAATCTCTCGCGGAGAAAGTTAACCGCATTACCGACAATCAACCAGGAGCACTGATCAATGCCGAATTGGATAGCGAAAGCAATTAAGAAACCTGGCGCGCTGCGCAAAGAGTTAGGCGCAAAGAAAGGTAAGAAGATACCAGCCAAAAAGCTTGCCAAGGCAGCTAAGGCTGGTGGTAAACTCGGAATGCGCGCAAAGCTCGCAAAGACATTAGGAAAATTACGCAAAAGGAAGTAACACCATGACGGATCAGAACCAAGCCAATGCAACAACCACACCCGAACCAACCCCAGAGAACACTCAAGCACCACCACCACAAGGATCACCCCTTCCAGACGTATTAATAACCGATGAGCTTTTTGCACAGATCCTGAAAAAATTGCAGGATGATTTTCACAATAAATTCATGGTTTTTGTGATGGACTTGATGAAAACTCCATCAAACCAGATGGTATTTCAGTTAGCGCGCACTCATTTTGACACGGGGTATTGCGTTATGAAAGAAGCCATAGCATCATTGCCGCGTAAAAATTTGCAGCAAGTGCCAGTAGCACCGACGGCAACGCAGCGAGCACAGCAAGAAGCGCCACAGACAGCGCCAGATGCGAGCGCACTTGTCACAAATGAAGCCCAGTCACAGGCTAACGACACGCAGGATGATGGCGATAAGTTAGAGCCAGCATCCTAATTATGGATCACGTGCTGTTTGAGAAAGTAAAAGAACTGCTTTACGGTGACGTCGATAAGACCTGGGGATGGTTTACTACTCGTAATTCAGCCCTGGGCGGCGACGCCCCACTGGATATCATCAAGCATGGCAAGATCAAGAAGGTAGAGAGATATGTGGATGAAACGATAAGGTGTAAAAGGGTGCTGATATGAGTGATGTTAAAATGTTGTGTTATCTGTGCGAGACAGGCGTGAAACATGTATGCTTGGATAACTTACGAGCTGATATAGATATAGCTCATCGTAGATTGGATAGTGTTTTAGTGCATATAAATCATAATCACAAAGCCGTAACTCAAGATATTTGCAAACTGCTAGATGAGTTTAGAGCACACCAGAAACAGCCACACCAACAGCCGCTTTATGGTCGCATATGGGTAAAAGAAAATCCCTCACGCCAAGCCCTAGAGCAAAAGCTGCATGAATATAAAAATAAACTCGCAGAGTATGAAGCACAGAATAAAAACTTGACTGAGCTTAATCGAGAGCTGCAAGAACGTAACGAAAATCAGAAATTTATGATTGAACTAAGTAAAGACAATGACATGCAAAGACGTAAAGAAAATAACGAGCATATCAAGGCATTAGAGAAAGAGATGAATCTAGAGCGAGATGCAAAGGAAAACTTTCGCAAACATTATGAAAGTATTTTTGAAAATAACAAACATCTTAATTATTCAATAGACACATTACGAAATGAGGTCACGAAATTACGTGCCGAGCTGAAAGAAGCAAAATTCATGCGGGTAGGCAACGTAGACACAATCAAACATTTGCAGGAAAGATTGAAGTATTGCAGCTGCAAGATGTTAGGTAGTCATGGCGGTTGCTGCCTATGAAACGCAAGCCAGACTTCGCAAAATATTTCATACTTAAACCTAAGTCTAAACGAGATGTTGGCGCCTGGCAGTCATACTCAAGATGGATGCAGAAAAGATGTAGCAAGTGGTGGCATAGACTGCAAGTAGAAAGAAGCTTGAGTCATTTTGGATTTACCCTAGAAGATAGTGGCGCAGACCCAAAAGATATTATGGTGGGTACAATATGAAACTAGAACGCATCAAAGATATGCCGCAACTCAAGCGAGAAATAATCTCTTATCTATTCGACTTCGTGACGCGAAAACAATGGGGTGAGTGGTGGCAGTACAAAGGCGAATTCAATTATGAAGACAAAGCCTACGAACTTGAATGCAAGGTTAAATTCGACAATCAAATGTTTACTTATCGTGACTTACACATTGAGCACAAGCAGATAGAGGTGACAATGGAAGATATGGTTAAGCAGGGTATTGTGAGCGCGGATGAAGTTGAGGGGTTGATGCAGTGACAGAGAAAGCTAGCATGACATTAGCTGATATTCACAAAGCGTTTGAGGTATTAGGCACGACAGCGCAGCTTGATGAAATTTTAAAGATAAAGCCTAAGCCTAAAAACCAAATGCAGTCACGACCAATATCGCGCAGGAACCAAAGAAGATTGGCGCTTAAAGATCAAGCAAAAAAAGATGTGATTCAACGAGCCAAACGTGAAAAAGAAAGCTATCTTGCATCAATTAAAAGATGCAACAAAATTGCCAGGGAAATACTTGATAACGCAGCAAAGGATGTGATTATAAATGGCAATGACAGTCAAGCGCATGATTGAAGCCCTGCAAACAATCGAGAATATATTTCTGGAAGTTGAAGTGTACTCGACTGAGAGCACAACTAAACTCTGTGAGATTGATCATATTAAACGGATTAACAAGAAAGTGTTGATATTTACAAAAGGAGATACAAATGACAGACGTATTTCGTAAAGAATACAAGCCAATGGATGCTGTTACAAATTCATGCGTTACTCAAATTAAAGTTGAAGCTCAGAATTTAATGAACATCTTTGAAAAAACATTAAATAATATGTCAGTTGACACAAGATGTATGAATTTAGCTAAAATTAATTTAGAGCAAGCAGTGATGTGGGCAGTGAAGGCGATAACATAATGATAATGTGTATTACGGTAAGATTGGTGCACTGGGTTATCTTGTGCATGTATCAGAATTAATAGATTAAAACCAAAGAGATTAAGCAATGAAATTCATAAAAGTTAATTGGTCGAAGTGGAACCACGAACGAATAACAGTATTCATAATGGTAATGCTAATGACATTTTGTTTAACGCTAGCCAAGTGGTTTGGATTAATCAATATGTCATGGTTAGTGGTCATATCACCTATCTGGGTATCAGGGTTATTTTTGTCAATGACTTGGATAGTATTTTCATTGATGCTAGATTAATAAATTCTTCCATGCTGGAAGAGTCGCAAAAGCAGTAGCGTGTTAAGCGCGTTAACATCGGGTTGCCAAATCATCCATGATTAAGCATCCTTACCCCGTCAAGCCGCCCAGTTAATCTGGGCTACTGCTTTTGAAAATGATTAAGGGCGAAGGTGACATTGATAATTATATTCAGGAAGAATTATGCAAATAGCTAAAGTTTTGATAGAAATCTTTGGGTTAGCTGTTTTTTGTTTTGTGATAATCCTGATGTATCTATTGTTTGATTAGATTCGGAGCTGTTCGAGATGACAGAAGAAGTAAGTCAGTTACCGATACTTAGACAGATTGAAACTGTTATACGCTGCAAGCATTGCAATACTGAAGTAATACCAGCATTAAACTTAAGAGATAATGATTTTCAGTTATCATGTGACAAATGCAAGGTGACTGAATACTACCAAAAATTTGAAATAGATAAATCGAGAAAACACTTCAAGAAAGAGTTATATCTAGCTGGCGTGTTAATGAGGTCTTATGATTGATATGCCAATCACCAACTACATTATACTAACTGCAAGAAAGCAATTTGATCTTGAATCATCAGTGAGGTTTCATATTAAAAATAGATGGATTCCTCAAGGTGGAATTGCAGTAGATGGACATGATCATTTCTATCAAGCCATGATTAAATATCAATGTCTGCATTATTCTGTAGAAAGTAGTGAGGGATGGATATGCAATAAGTGTGGAGAGAAAGTATGAAGTTAGAAGATCAAGACATTGTAAAATTAATATTAAGGAATCAGAGATTGCTGTTACTGGTGGGCTTCGCAACAGCATTGATCCGTGATCCTAGCGGATGTAAGGCTGATGATGTATATGCAGAAAAGCACGCGTGGTTTATGAAGGCCATCGAGAATGTAGTCTATCTTGATAAACCACTGCCGAAAATGCCGTAGGTGAAAGAATGAGTGAATTAAAACGTTGCCCATTCTGCGGTCATGAAGCTATGGTGAAATTATGTTTTATCGGCGGTTACAACATGCCACGAGTTGAATGTACAAATTGTTTTGCATCAAGTCAGATAGATGTAGAAGCCAATGTAGTTATTAAATCTTGGAATAAGAGAGTGAACTATGCAAGACAAAAGACAAAAGTTTAAATGGGAAAGAATATTCACGTCACACAATGCACTGTTTGGTGGCACGAATACATCACGCGCAAAAGTATTAGGTGGTTGGTTAATCAATAATCAAACTTATACTAATTCTTGTATTAATGGAGAGAGAAATATTTGCGAATCAATGTGTTTCGTGCCGGATCAAAACCATGAGTGGAAAGTAGATGCAGTATAGTCGTAAACCCCGAATGAGATATTGGAGTGGTTACTGGTGGTGTCGCCATCAAGGATGCACAGGTCAAGGTAATACCATGGAAGAAGCATGGGATGACATGTGGAAGATTTGGAAAGAAGCTTTTAGACCTGAATTTAATCCTAAAACATGGGAAGAGTTTTATTACATGCCGAATCCAAAGTGCGGTTAAATATGCGGTCTAATTCCTTGCTAGCAATCTTCATTTTTTACAACCAATCTCACGGTAAGCAGGCACGACTAGCATTCAGCAAAGAATTTCGTCACTGCAATGTCGTCGTTTATGATGGTGATAACTGGATTGCGATAGACTTGATAGCGAGTGGATTCACGGTCAGAAAAGTTGACGTAACTGATTCAGAGAGATTTTTGGAAAACCTGAAGAAAATACCTCAAGCGACTGCCATAATTACTACCTTCATTTTATACAGAAATGATATAAGCTGGAAACCGTGGCTAGTCAGATCGTGCAATGAGCTCTGCCGTTATGCCACGGGTATTGACACAGGCTTTACGTTCAACCCTCGCAGTCTGTACACTAGGCTGATAAAGTACAACTCAAGACGGAATTTTGAGATTTTGACGCATTGGAGGCGTAGCGATGGGGAACCTTTACTCAGATAGCACATCGGAATCTGAAGAGATATTAAATGAGCAACTACGCGACAATAAAGCAGAATTAGAACGAAAAAAGCAATCCCTCTACGAAACCCGACTCGATATCATCAAAAGCCAAGGTGCTCAAAGCTGGTCGCCTAACTATGCCCCACGTGCAGGAAGTGGAGCAGGAGATAGTGAAGCAGCGCAGCGAGCTAACGGCACATATAATCCATTTGGCAAATATGGTGCACCAGGGAAGGGTGGCTAACCATGATGGAAGACATGGACAAGCTCTATAATCGTTTTTGGGAAGCGCGCCAGTACAAGGATAGATGGCTCGCTCTTTATAAGGATTTATATTTTTATGTCATACCTGATCGTGATGCTTTTAATGTTAAGTTTAACTACCGTGATGATGGTAAGCCAGTTACCCAGCAGATATGGGATAACACGGCTATGCTTGCTGCTTATCAGCGTGCTAACGATTTACATGGCTTATTACTTCCACAGGATCGCACCTGGGGTAAGTTGGTTTTAGACCCTCACCTATATTCAAAAGAATTAATCCAAAATGCGCAGGTCGCGATGGATGAAATCAATGAACGAATTTTCTTCTATGTTAACGAATCTAATTTGTCTCGCGTGGTTTCTTCTAGCAATCTTGATCTGGTCGGCGGTACTGGTGCTGTCTGGGTTGAGTCTGTATCTGATCAGGTGCCTTTATACTTTCGCTCAATACCAGCTGTTGCGTTATACATTGAATATTCGACGGATGATGTTATCAACACGTGCTGGTTTGCACAGAAGATGACAGCCAGATCCATCATCGAAACGTATCCAAATTATATGGGAACACAACGCGATGCGCTTATTGAAGATCCTGACGAAATATATACCGTCAACTTTGGACAAATCAAATATTCTGATGATAGTTTTTATATTTATGCTGTCATGGATGATGATCCTAAGCACTTACTATTTGAAAGAGAGAGCTCTTATCAACAAATTATTGTTTACCGAGACAGAGTTCGACCTGGCGAAGCTGAAGGGAGAGGAATTGGCACTGACATGCTCCCCACCATAAAAGATTTAAACCAGATCGTGATGTACTCTCGGCAGAACATGGCGTTTAAAGCTAATCCACCGATGTTTTATGATGCAGGATCATATTTCAATCCTAATTCTGTCAGACAGTGGGCGGGCGCAATGATTGCACGCAACCCAGCAGGGCGCAATCCGCTAGACCCGCTTGAGATGCCAACCTATCCCGATGTGATTCAGCACGTGATGCTATTGCAGGAAGCGATTAAGAAAGGTTTTCAAGTTGACCCATTGGGTGAGATTGAATCTCCAGTAAAATCAGCGACTGAAATATCAGTGAGAGAAAGCAGAGCGCAGCGCACAACATCAACAGACATTAGCCGATTAATTAATGAATGCCCGAAGCAGATTTATGAAGTAGCGGCGAAGATTTTAAATGAACGGGGATTGCTAGTTAAAACACGGCAGAAGATTCAAGGATTTGACACCAAGAAATTAAAGTTTGCATTCCAGTCACCACTCAATGATTTGCAGAAACAAGCAGACCTTCAGCACTTCATCCAGAATTGTCAGATCAAGCAGCAGTTCTATGGCGAAGGTGCTGTCATTGCATCAACAGAGCTAGATGAAGTTAATGAATTTTTGACAGACAAGTTAAATCTGCCGCGCAAACTATTCGCTTCAAAGGAAAAGATCGCACAGTTTATGAAAGGAATCGCGCAAGCAGGACAAGCGCAACAGCAACCAGCACCAGCGCCTGCAACCACAGCGGGTGAAGTGCAATTTCCACAGGCACCGAATGTAACGATATGATCAACGAATTATTGAAAGCGAAAAAGATTTCTCCTGAAGATGCAGACATGTATATGCTATTTCAGGCCACAGAGTTAGGGCGCAAAGTTCTCGACAAAATGACGTTAGAAACTTTCATGGACGAACCCCTCGGCACGGATCGAAAGGGAGTGGGCTTTGCGTTTTATGATGGGAGGCGCTCGGTGTTTAGGGATATACGCCGAGCTCTTATGAATGTCCAAGACTTACTTAAGGAAGTGAATAATGACGACGGAAGGAACGGGTGACAAGCTCTATGCAGGAAAATTTAAGACAGTCGAAGAGTTGGAAAAAGGTTATCAGAATTCAGCGACAGTTTATGATGAAAACGAAAAATTAAAGAAACAAGTTGCTGATGCGACAACGACACCGGCCGATTATATCAACCCATCTGATGTGACACTGGAAGAAAATCGCGTATCAGAATTAAAGGCGCGCGCCAAAGAAGCTGGCATGACCCAAGCGCAGTATGAAAAATTCGTGAGAAGTGATAAGGCTCGAGTTGATCAAAACAATACCAATTTTGAGAATGCTAAGAAAGAAGTGGGCGAGCCGACTATTAATACGCTTAAGGATTACATAGCTAAGCAATATCCACCAGAGCTTGCTGATTCTATGCTAAATACTTTTATTGGAAACAAGTCGGCACGGGAAGCGGCATTGAAACATCGGGATCAGGTTTTGAATAATTCGATACCTGGAATGGGCAAGCAAGCGCCACCCTCGGGATATAACGTTAGCCCCGAAGATGTCCGCAAAGCTTATGATGCCAAAGAGAAAGACCCACACAATCCTGCAAAGCGTCAAGCCTATTTGAATTTGCTATCCCAGCAGGCGAACGCGAAGGCTAGTTGATTTTTAGGATTGGAAGGGAATAGAATGAACTATCTTTGATCGAGCCTGGGCAACCGGCAACCTTGATCATAGGTCGGTGACATTATCAGCCTGCTAAGGCGGTAACCTGATAGATGCCAATACTGTCAACCCTATGGGGCGTTGGCACCTATTGAATCTATCAGGAGCAGTCAGGATGACTAACCAGATTAATTTGAACACGGCGTCGCAACTATTCGACACCGAAGTAACAATCAAGTTTCAAAATCACATGTTTTTGATGAATACCATTGAAGAGCGCCACGGCACGACTGGTGACGCTACAAATGTTCCCGTGTCAGACATTATCGAGATGCAGCAGCAGACTTTTGCACCAGTCGATATTCCAGTGACGCCGGTTAACCCCACTAATGAAATGATCATTCCCTATAACTACGCACTCAAAACGGTTATCGGTGGTGGTGAAAAGACTTTATTTGCTTACGACAAGATCGTGGATCATGCGAAATTACATGCAAAAGCCGCTGGTCGTATGTGCGATTACATTAAAATCAATGCTCTATATACATCATTGGGATTTGCGAGCATCTACACTACCCCCGTTACGGTGGGCGTGAATACTGGCATGAACGAAGGCAAGCTGACAGACTCTCTGAGTTATTTGGAAGACCAAGGTGTTGAAGTCCAGGATCACTCTTGCTCGCTCTGGATGCCAGCTCTCGTCAAGAAATCCATGCTTAATGATGATCGCGTTGTTAATATTTTCTATAACAATACACGTCCTTTGGTTGATAACCGTATCGTTTCATATCTGGATGTTGATATTCGAACCCTCGGCAGCAATGGTATCAACACGATTCCATTCACAACCGCAGGTACACCGCCAATCAATACCTACCTGGTTCCCTTGGTTAACAAGGAAGCGATGGTGCAGATATTTAACCGCGATGTAATGACCAGCATTACCTGGGTACCGCAGAATGATCGATGGGAATTGCTGACGGTTATGACTTCCGGTGCGAATGTGATCCAGTACAACGGTATCACCTTGATTGCTGCCAACAACCCCTATGTCGCTAACTAATAGCTAGGAATATGGAGAATAGACATGAGTAATTTTGAAACTTTAGCGTTAGTGACGGAAGGCTTGAATGGTAGCGCGCCGTGCCGCTTTATTGCATCAACGGTAGATAGCTATGCCGCCATGCTCGTCGCCGGTTACCTGAATGATATTCAGCGCAAGGTAAAAGCAAATGACATATTTGATGTTTGCTATAACGATGCATCAGTGTTCCCGCTGAATGTGGGTGAATCGGCATTGTTTGCAAGTTTCCGTGTGTCATATGATCCAGTCGCTAATAACTGGAACCTCATACCGTCTGCGAGTAACTTGCAAGGCTTGTCAGCCTATGGCGTTCACTCTGCAAGCTACGCTTATGCTGGCGGTTCAGCTTCATTCGTTATCTCAGATGCAGCCGTGAGCCCAAACAGTGTGGTCGTCGGTCGCTTCGCATCTAGTGCGAATGCGGTTATCTTGCAAACGCTCTTGCCTGGCAACGGTCAGTTAAGTGTCGTGGCAAGTGCTGATCCTGGCGGTTCCGTGTTTGATTACATCGTGATTAACCCAAGTGTTGCGCTGCAATCGGCTGGCGTTTTAGCTGCTTCATACGCGAATCTGGGTGGTTCAGCTACGGTGGTTATTCATAATGCCGCGATTACTGCGTCAATGATTGTGAATGCCAACTTTGCAAGTCAAGCCAATGCATCGCAGATTGAGAAAGTAACGGTAGCCGCTGGTACCATCACGATTCTATGCAGTGCTGATCCTGGCGTTTCAGTCCTGGATTACACGGCAGTGACACCATCCACAGCACTGACTGCTCTCGGCTATTATGCTGCGTCTTACTCTAATGCTGGTGGTTCTGCAACAGTGACAATCACTGATGCAAATATCTCAGCTGCAAGTATTGTCGTTGCAGATGTTGGTAGCTCAGCTAATGCAGTCAAGGTTGAGAAAGTGACACCAGGTGCAGGCTCTCTTGTTGTGCTTTTGAGTGGTGATCCAGGTGTATCAGTCCTGAATTACAGCGCTACAAGCTCACAAGTAAGCGGCGCATCCAGTGCATTCCTGCCGCTGTCCGGTGGCCAGATGACAGGTCAGCTCTTGCTAGATCGCGGCGTTGCAACCAGTACAGCGGGTGCGGCGACTGTCAATCATCAAGCTGGTGTTATTACCACGGAAGCGTTAACGACCGCATCAGGCTCAGCTTATGCTTTCACCTTAACTAATTCACGCATCAATGCATCATCGATTGTGCTGTGTCAGTTAATGGGTGGAACGAATACCAAGCATGGTCTTTCGTTTACAGCCGTACCAACCGCAGGATCATGCGCGATATCAGTGCTGAATAACGATATTTCAGCAGCAGCCTTAAACGGCACCCTGATATTTGGCTTCGTTGTCATCTAAAGGATAAGGGGGCTTAAAAACCCCCTTTTCATAGGAATATCAATGGCTAGCCTATTGGATCTGATCAATCGTACATTATCAGAGCTCGGGCAACCGGCTGTTGAGGCATTATCTAATTTGCCCCCTCTAGCAATAGCGATTCAGGCCAAGTTATTTGAGTTGGCACCTGAGATATTGCTGGATTATAACTGGAATTTTGCGGTTGTTTATGTTGAGAATTTCTCACCTGAAACAACTAACTTCTCGCCAGATTATATTTACAGCTATCAGCTCCCTGGAAATTACGGGAAGTTTTTTAAGTGGGCGACCACTGGCGCGCAATGGCCGCTGTATGCGATATGGGATGGCATGATGTTAGCCAATACGTTGCCCATTCAATATTACTACATAGCTAATGATGTGCCGTTTGCTAATTGGCCACCGTTAGTAGCTCGCTCATTGGTATTATATACAGCGTCTAAGATGGCACCTACGGCTACGAATAATATCAAGCTGGCTGAATATCTAAATAATCAATATCTATTAGCTCGTACTAAAGCGATTATAGAGAATGATATGGAAAGGTCAGTAGAATCAACACCTTACAATGACTTCAACCGTGTCACATTTGTTTAAGTAATTCATGGCGGCTTGTAGTAATTCTATTGAATCCTTGAATTTGCCAAGCCCTACATTGCAATTAAAACATAAAAGTCCGCGTATTTTATTAGAGTCATGGCAGTTATCTACCAAAGCCAGACCACTGATGGGGTGGCTTTTCGCTCCGTCGAGCTAGGCTTTGAATGCCCCAATGATATACTAGCTACTAGCGTCTCTCAAGGAAGAGCCATGGAAGAAAAGATGATCCGACAATCGAAATTCACCTCTGGTGAACTCGATTTCACAGTATGGAAGCGCACCGAAGCCGAAGAGTATCTTAGCGGCGCGCAGCAGCTTTTCAATTGCGAAATAGCGACCGTTGGCTTAGTTAAAAAACGAAAAGGCACAACTCAGGTGGGTGTGGTCACAGCTCACGCTATCGCCCAATCCCACATGTATGAAATAGTCGATCAAAACAATAATCACTATGTAGCCATCAGTAACAATGGATCATTTTCGATATATCAGAAAGTCGGGCTAACTCTAACGTTCATCCAGACATTGACAACGCCCTACCAGACCGCAGACTTAAATGATATCGATTATACTCAGGATAATGACTCACTCGTTTTGACTCATCCACTTTATCCGCCAAGCAGAATATTTGTTTCTGCCTATAACAATCCTCTTCCGCCAACATTCGCATTTCAAAATCTGAATATATACCCCTATCCAGCATATGATTTTAATACGATAAATTATAATGCGACGACAGTATCGTTGAGCGTGACAGGCAATACGTTAACAATTACATTCTCAGGATTGCCAGCGGGTGCTACCTATACGAATGCATGGATAGGTGGTCAAATTGTAGGTACGGGCTTATCTGAAACGCAACCGATTGGTTATGCCATCATCACAGCAGTCAGTCAAACGGGAACCGCTGTTACATTTACAGCAACGATACAACTACCTTTTGAAACGACAGGTTATCCCACATCAGGCTCGCAATACTCTATCAAACAACCCGCATGGAGTGCAGCACTTGGTTATCCTGCATGTTGTTTGTTTTTTCAAAATAGGTTGTGGCTTGCCAATACCATTTCGTTGAATAACACATTGTTTGGATCACGTATCAACTCACCGATTAATTATGATGTTGGCACAGGTGCCGATACTGATGCAATTGTTTACACGATTGGTCAGACAGGTTCAGGCTCTATTCTTTGGCTCAATGGCGGCAAGCAGTTAGAAATATTTTGCCAGAATAATGAGTTTGCTTGCCCGCAGGATCAAAACTCTGCGCTGACGCCTGGCACGTTTGCGATACGTCAGCAATCATCTTATGGTGCGTTGGTTGGATTAAAGCCCATCACTTATTTGAATGACAGCTATTATGTCACTCGCTCTGGCAATTCAATTATTAATTTTAGATTTAATGGTATTGGATTAACTTACATATCCAGTAATATTTCAGCAGCCAGCACGCATCTGGTTAAGAATCCAATCAATAGATCAATCTTGCAGGGTGATACTGTCAGTCAAGATAACTTCATTTACTTTTTGAATAACGACAATTCGATAACTGCATTTCAGTTTGCATCAGAATATAAGCTAGCAGCGTTAACGCCATGTGCATTTCAAGCATTTATAGATGTCATAGACATTGCAACCATTGACAATACCGTTTGTATTTTGAAAAATTATACTCAAACTGGCGCTTTCACGATAGAGCAATTTGATGAAGCACAGAGAATTGATGGTGCTGTCACGGCAACGATGGGAACCAATGGCGTAATTACAGGATTAGATATTTATGATGGCTATACTGTACAGGTTGTTTTTGAGAATCAAGATTTCGGTGAGTACCTTGTTGTTGGAGGCTCTATTACGGTTGCGAATCCACATGCTTTATCCGGCAGTGCAACCGTTGGATTCTTATATCTGGTCGTTATCACGCCGATGTATCCATTATCGGGAGCAGTTGAGTCGCCTTTCTTCAAGCACGTAACCAGAATCTATGTAGACTATTACAATACGTTAGATTTCCAGATCAACGGGAATCTTGTGCCTTACCAGAATTTTGCAGCGATACAGGCAGGATTGCCAATCTTCCCGCAATCTGATACTGCTATTGTGACGCCGTTCTCAGGCTGGAATCGATTTAATAATACAGATGGCAGCCCGATAATCAGCATCACGCAATCAGCGCCATTTGATTTACAGATTACAGGGATTTCATATCAGATCGAATCAGATGTGATATAGACAGGAGTTTTTTATGGGAATTGAAACGGCAATATTTGTATCGGCTATCGCAGCAGCTGGCGAGAGTGTTGCAGAAGTTAGCGCGGCTCGCGCAAAAACACAGGCGCTTGATATTCAAGGGAAAGAGATACGTCTTGCGACAGAACAGAAAACACTAGCTAACTATGACGCGATGGAGAAAGTTATAGCTGCACAGGTGGCGCACATGACGACGACTGGGCTTGCTTTCTCTTCGCCTAGTTTTAATGCCATTCAGCGCGATACATACAACACGGCAGCGAAAGATAGGAGCAATATTAAGCTGATGGGCGAGCTTGCCGAGCGCAATAACGAAATTGAAAAAGAGAATGTGCAGAATACTTTGTTTGCTCAACTCTTTGGTAATGCCAGTAAAGCGACTAGCACAGGTGTTACACTTTATAATAATCGCCAAAGGAGCGCTTAATAATGGCGAATGAGATACCACGCATCAAAGAGGGTACGTTATTCCAGGCGTCTGAAGTCGCTAGTGGCGCGCAGGGTTATGAAGCCTTTGCGAAAACTCTTGGTTCAATATCTGAACATGCAGCTAAGGCGGCAGAAGAGATTGAAACAGATCAATCGAATTCCATGTATATCAATTCCGTGGCGAATGCTCGCCAGTTAGCGACGCAAGCGCAAGTAAGGATGTTGCAACATCCAGATCAAGCGCCAAAGATTGTATCGCAAACTTATGAGGCTATGGATGCAATTCAGCAAGGCGCTTACGTTAATAATAAGGACAGGGCGCGACTTAATTATTATATTGGTGGTGAAAAAGATTCTGTCATGCTGCACGGCACGACGACAGAAGTTAAGCAGCGCCAGACTGAAGCAGCTTTTACGCATTATGTTAACTGGACTTCACAACTACAAGCCTATAGAGATGCAGCCGTATCAGATCATGCCAAAGCTGAAACATTACATAAAGCCATGATAGGCAATATTCACAATCTCGTATCGACGGGCTCGATGACGCCTATTCAGGCAGCGAGCGCATTCAAAGATATGGATGCAGTCATTTCAGAGGCGCAATCGCTTCATGATTATATGCAAGCAGGGGCGAACGGGCAGCCAATCGATGCCAAGACATATCAGACACTAGCAGCAAGCCCATTAAATGACGCGCCAGCCAATCCCAATTCCCCTATTAATCAATCGACAGCTTGGATGACAAGCTATCATTCATCCGATAAAACATTTCAGGGGCTTAAGTCTGACACCATTAACAAAACATTGAACCCACAGGCGTGGTCGAACGCATCACCCGAGCACCGCCAAGAAATAATGTTGATGATGGGTGGCGTGCGTGAAGCCGATGGCATGATAAATTCTGGCGAGCCATTCCCAGCACTGCAAAGAGAGTATGAACGACTTTCAAAGTCACATGAAGTTTTGTCATACAAAGATCAAGCGAAGCGCGACTATCTTGCAAAATATTTGAATAACATGGATAGCGGAAATTATTTATCCGTGATTTCACAGACGCCAACTGGCGCTGGAATAATGCAGAATTTCACCTCTAACAATGCGGCCATTAATGCAGCAGCAATTGATCCTGCGCAGAAAATTGAGCAACTTAAGATAAATAAAAATAATATGGTCGATCAGGTTATTGCATATGGAGAGGGGACACACACACCAGCAGAATTGATTAAGCCTATTCCGCAAGCGGATATTGCCCAGGTGGAAAACTCATTCAAGTTAGGACAAAAACCGGAAGTTGCCTTGCAGATATTGAGAAGCTACTCACCACAGAACCAATTATACCTGGCAGATTCAGTTAAAGATTTTGGGCAAAAGATTACATTAAAAACAATTGCATTGGCTGGAAAATCAATCACTGATGAAGAAGCTACGGATTTCATAGCATCACAACAGTCAGGAAGAAATTACAGAGAAATAGATTTAACTACACAAGATGGAGTGACAGATAGCGAGCTAAAGAATTCTATTAACTCACAAATATCTGACGCAACTAAAATAATAATGTCACAATATAATACGAATGATGCAACCATATTAAATGGTGAGTTATCGCAAGCTGGCGTTAAATATGCAAAATACCTATCTGAGAAAAAAGGCAAATTTTCTTATGAAAAGGGTAATTCTCTTGGCATTGTGTGGGGATCGTCAGACAATGTTGATCAAGCAGCGAAGTTTATAAATGCAGCCTATGAGCCAGCAACGGGTGCAAATTATATTTTCAATAAGAAGCAAGTCGGTTTAGCAAAGCCTGAAATGGATATTGTCGCAAAATATGCCAGCGACCAAGGTTATAAATATTTGCAAGACCATGTGAGTGCAGCTGATTATCAGGCAATAAGGGATAGGGCTGATTTGATTGTAACAATATCGCCAAAGAATATGATTCAAGTTAAGGATGCAAGTGGCAATCTTTACTATAACGCGCCGTTAACTGCAAACTATGTTGAGCACGCTGGTAGAGAAAATAAAATTGCTCAGAAAAAATTGGAAGATGAACAGTTTAAAATATTCAATCCACTCAAAGGACTGAGCAATGCTAAATAGAGACTCAGAACTAGCATCGCCTGAAAAAATCATTTCAGATAATTTGACGCATAAGCCTTCCGTCGGACAATCTGCATGGAATAATTATTCACTTGGTCAGGCAACGGCACCACATGCAATCGCATCATTCAATGAGCAATACAATACATCGCCAACCGGCAAAGCGATGCAGATTAATTTTGAGAATTTACGACGCGGAAATGAAAATCAAGAGGTTGGCTGGGGTCAATGGGGCGTCAATGAAGTTTCAAATATGCTCGGTCAAACATTAAGCCCATTCACATGGATGTTTGGCGAGGTAGGATTGCTTGCGACTAAACCATTTACAGCAGCAGCTAGCGCAATCATTCCTGCTTCATCATTGTTAAGACAACCAATTTCAAAGTTAATGAACGAGTCAGCTGCAAAATATATTCCAGAATTAGCTGGAAAAGGTGAGCAAGCGCAAACTTTATCAATGGCATTGCTAGGAAAGAGTTACACGGAGGCATTTGGTGTAGGTGCTGGCGTGACATTGCCACAGGCTACAATTGATAACTTCAATGCCGAGACTGGAAAGCATGATTTTCTAGGAATTGCAAAAGAGACTGCCGCTGGTGGTACGCTTGGGCTCGCGCTTAATACAATCCCTTTTGCATATGGAATATTGAAAGCAAATATTAATCGCAGGCTTGGAAGGGAGTCAGGATTTCTAGATACATCACCAGTAAAGCAATCAATGAATAGCGATAATGTTGATGAGCTATTTCATGATGGAAAAATTAGTAAGACTGAATATGATTTATTTAAAGACATAGATTTACATTCAAATAGGATTATTTTGTATCGTGGTGAAGGAACGGGTAGTAATGTTGATGGTGACTGGTGGACAACAGATTTAAGTCGAGCTAGACAATATGCCACTGGAGGAAAAATATATTCGTTACATGTTACACCTGAAGAATTAGGAACACAGTTTGCACAGGGTCATATGAGTAAAAATGATCATGTTTTAATTGGAAGTAAATCAGAAGATATAAAATCAAGACGTTTTGATTATGCTGAAACAAATAAAAAACTTGAAGAATTGAAAACAAGATCAACTAATTATACAGCATCACAAGGTCATGAAGTAGATTACGCAAACAATACTGCCAACTTTGAAATATTAAACCGCGACCAGATTAACAATTTGCAATCAGCGACACTCGACCAGCTAGTGTCAGATCACATTCCAGAGAATCAGCGCAGCGCCTTGACAGACTTTACGGTACAGGCTGGCATTGATGAGATGCGCAATAATCCAAACTTACTAGATGGCGTGCGCGGATATGTGGATTATGCTACTGATAGACTAGCCAGGAAAGATGAAGTGTTAGCGAAAGCTGATGCTATTGTTGATGATCACTTTAAATTAAACACATTCTATCGTGGTTATCCTGGAGAAAAGCATGGATTCACTCCTATTAAAACTACTGAGCAAGAGCTTCAGCAGCACGATTTCCAGCTCGGAAAAGGGTATTGGTATGCAGAGACAGAGGCGCATGCAAAAGCTTATGGTGCTGATGTTGAAGTAGCGGGTGGTCATTATAAAATATTTGATGTTAATAAAAATAACGATATTGAATTAAATAAGAAGTTTAAAGCCATAGAAGATGAGTACAAATTTCAATATGAAAACAGATCAAAAAAGCACACCAATGAAATAGATTCTAATGATAAATTATTAGAGTTAATCAAATCATTTAGGGATTCTGCAAGAAAAAAGGGATATGAAGGCATAAGGCGATTAGAAACAGAGGTTGATAGTTACGGTGTTAGGACTGGAGGCGGTAGAAAACCTGAAATAATGTTCTTTGAAAAGCCAAAATCATTTGAAGAAAATACATTCCCATTGTCTCAACAGCATTTACTTGAAGCGGTTAAAAAGTCAAAAGAGTTACCAGTTACCATTCCCGATAATGTAGCGGAGCGTGCTAGGCAGGAAGCCAGAATTGCAGAGCTAGAAAAGAGAAATGAAAAACTATTTTCTCATTATGAGAAAACTGGAAGCAGTGCTTTGAATGAAAAGATCAAGGCTAACGGTGATGAGATTGATAAAATAAAATCAGAGTTAACTGAAATTCAATCTCCTATTGATGAACTTAAAGCAATTAAAAGAAAATTAACCCCGCGTAGAAATAATGAAGTCAATATTATTGAGCAAATTGGTGATGATGAATACCCTAACATTGTAAATTTATCATTTGAAGCTAATGCTGAAAAAGGCAGTATTAAATTATTAGAGTTAAAAGGGCAGAATGCTTGGCAAATACAACTTGCAACAGTTGGTAAAGATTATCAAGGATTAGGTAACGCGAAATATTTATATAAAAAAGCAATTGATTATGTCTTGTCATCAGGAAAAAGGTTTGTTTCCGATGCTGAAATTTCAGCGGAAGCTGTCAAGGTTTATAAATCATTGGAAAAAGAAGGTTATGTATTCAAGAGAAATGAAGATATTGAAATTAGAAACAATGGTAAAATACTTAGCAATGCTGACGAGCCAGTTTATGAATTAATATCAAAACCATCGATTCAATCAGCGCCAAAATTGCCAAAGGATTATAAATCATCGAAGGAATACCACCGCCTACAAGACCTAGCAGAAATCTGGCAACCAGCCAAAACTTTAATGGACAGAATAAACCTTGAAGAGAATATTAAGAAGCAAGAAAACTATCGCAACCTAGCAAAGCAGATGCTGGACATTGCGGATAACAACATAGGCAAACAAGCCGACATAGAAAAAGTTAAAGGTTATCTTGAAGCCCGCACAAAGCAGCGTATAGATGAGCCAACAGCTGAAAGCATGGCCGAAGTCACCGAAGCAAACAAAGTGCCAACCGACCACGACACTATCATTGCCGAAACCGACCGCGCGATGGATGCACTCAACCATGAAAAAGCAAAAGAAGAGTACACGCTAGCCAAAGAAAAATTTGAAGAATTCAAAAAGTCAGAAAACATTTTCAAGAGCATGATCAATTGCATATTAGGAGCGAAGGGATGATTGATAAGGAATGTATTGACGAAGCCATCCGTGCTCTCAAAGGTTTTTCAGATACCGAGCTGAAAGATTATGCTAAAGATGTGATGGCAAAGGCGAAAACTTATAAAAATATGAGTAATGCCAGCGCTTTCCAGAAAGCCATGAATGAAATTAATGACGAGCGATTGCGTGAATATTTTGAATCCACGATGACGGCAGCAAACAATGCCGTTAAGATTGAAGCCAAGACAACCAATATCAGGAAGAAAAAAGCCAATGTTCAAAATGTTATGGTTAAGCTGCATGGTAACCTCGGTGATAATGTCACTGGCGCTCAGTCTGCCGCAAGAGAGCAATTGGAAGGAATCGTTTTTAACAAAGTCTCACGCGAGCAAGTGGCATTTTTGAGCTCTGGTGAAAATGATTTATTGGTGGCTGACGCTTTTGATGAAAAGAAAGTGGAGAGTAAGGATGGGAATTTCTGGGCTAAACTCTGGAAGGATGTATATTTCCCAGAGCGTAATGCCGAATTGATCACATCAAATGCTATGCCATTCAATCATGTCAATGAAGATAGGTCGTTTCGTAATATTCATGATCCCAGCAAGATGATGCTAGGCGGTCGCAGCGCCATCGATGTAGCACGTTCAGATAAAAAGTTTACTACTCAAGAAGCTAGAACAAAATGGATTGAATCAGTTAAAAAGAATTTTGATTTAATCCACTCTGACGCAGTTGATGAAGATGGCAATATTAACATGAAGCGCCAGGATGAAATCATAGGCGGTATGTATGACAATATAACAACAGGTAAATCTGATATTTATACACGGTCGCTTGTCGTTAATGACAGAATTGCAATCCAAAATAAATCAAGACGACGCTTACAGCCAAAGAGTATGCGAAATTTTGTTGAGTATAACCGTGAATATGGACAAGGTAATTTATTCAACGCCATGCTGATGGATATGCAAACATCGGCCAATAAAATTGGCATGGCTAGACAGTTAGGAGATTCCCCTCATGTTGCCTATTTTGAAATGCGAAAAGCCCAGCAAGAATCTAATCCAAAAGAATCTTGGTGGTGGCACCAGTCTGATCTCTATTTTGAAGAAGTTATGGGAACGAATAAGACGGCGGTTAGTCCAACGCTGGCTGCATTCGATGCAAACACGCGAGCAGTTACGGCAATGGCTCGGTTGATGACGGTGGCTTTCCGAAGTTTGCCTGATACGAACTACATGGCGACGTTTGCCATGAATCATGGCGTGAACTATTTTGAGGCATGGGGTCATCATTTGAAAAATATGTTTGACCTATACCCATCCGAAGATAGAAAGTTTTTAGCAAAATCCTATGCGAGCATGTTTCGCCAACAGCTTGGTTACATGGCGCGCTATGGTGAAGTTAATAACATGAGTGACCGCATGAATAAAATATCCACTGGTTTCTTTAAGTGGAACGGTTTGCATGGATTGGATAACAGCCAGAAAATGAGTGGCTTGGAATTGGTGGCAAAAGGATTAGGGCGTCACTCAAGTAAAAGTTTTAATGATATGCCGCTGGCAACTCAGAACTGGGTAGCAAAGTTTATGTCACCGGAAGAGTGGGATTTACTACGCGGCAAGACACAGAAAAAAATGTTTACGGTAGATAACGTCAATGCTCTGACTGACAAAGAATTGAAAGCGCATTATGAAACGACGGATCAAGCAAGACCATTGCTTGAATTGAGAAATGATTTATATCGGCGTGTGCATGCTATGTCACAAATTGCTACTGAAAACATGGTGTTGAATCCGGGCGCTTTTGAAAAAGCATTCTTGCTGCAAGGCACAAAGCCTGGCACGCCAACAGGCGTTTTACTCAGGCAACTGGCTCATTTCAAAAGTTACACATTAAGTTATGTCGATAAAATTTTAATTCAGGGTTACAAGACCGCTGATTCTAACCAGCAAAAATTAGCATGGGCAACTGCTACCTTGGTTGGTGCTATGCCATTAGCTTATGGTGTGATGTTCTTTGATAATCTTGGCAAAGGTAAGTCAATGCCAGACATTACCAAGATGGGCAGAGGCGATGCTACAAAATTCCTATTAGAATTGATGCAGCCTGGGCTTGCGTTATTTTCAGGTGTGCTCGATCCAAAACATCAAAATGCTGATATGGTATGGAGTTTGCTGGCGTCGCCATCACTCAGATTAATGGGCAACGCTATGTCAGTATTTTTTGCACCATTCGCTGATCATCCAGTCGATGCAGCCGTGAAGAGATTGAAAAGCACGTTAAATTATATCGCGCCGATTAATACGACGCCGATATTATCACCATTGCTTAATGAAGCGATGGGCGAAAAAGGATATGTAGAGCCAGGACAGAAACAGTACTTCGGAAAATAAGGATATTTTTCAATGCCCACATTACCGCAGCAACAAACGATTGTGCAGTACCTAGCTAACGCATCGCAGACGGTTTATACGTTTGCATTCTACGCACCAGAGCCAACTGATATTCAGGTTTATCTGCAAGCACCGAACGCATTGCCGGTTCCAGCTGCCGATATCCTGGTGCTCAATGTGAATTATACGGTGACATACAATGTTGATCCAACTACCGGCGGATTCATCACGCTACTCGCGCCGCCAACAACAGGCTGGTATCTAACGATAGTCAGGGATGTAGCGGCCACTCTTACAACTAACTTCTATCTCGCGCAGAATATTAATGGCGCTGATCTCGATGCCGCATTTGACAGACTGCTTTTGCTCTGCCAGCAAAATCTAAACTACAATCTTGAGCGCAATCTCTCATATGTCATCAATAGTTATCTGCCAATATCGATGCCTTATACGCAACTGCCAGTATTGCCGCTGAATAATATCTGGATTGGTACCGCTGATGGTGTTGTCGCTGGATTGCTGGCGCCTAATCCCAGTGCTAGTTTATTGCAATCAATGCTCGCTAACAATGCAATGGGAACAGATGGCGCGAGATTGGTTGGTTACTATGATGTTGTGAATAATGTACCGACGACTGTGCAAGCATTCCTATCGACGATATGGGATCAACCAAATATTATTGGGGTGACGAACGGAGTTGGAGCGCCAGCGGGCAGTGTTGGAGAAATTATATCACTGGTTATTCCAGTGGGAAGTCCAGTGGCATTTTCAGTAAGCACAACCGTTTATGATTTAGGTTTCATCACATTATCGCCAGGTCAATGGGAAATTACAGGCAATATTTATATCTTTAATGCTGCTGGCTCCATGTCGTCAATGGCTGGATGGGCGAGCACTGCATCAGTCACGGTTCCTTCAAACGGTCATTATAGTAGCTTGGCGGTAGCTAGCGGGATAATAGGACAATGGGGTGCAGATATACCGTCATTTCCTATCAATGTAAGCGTATCAACACCAATTTATCTAAGCGGCAATGCAGCCTTTGCAAGCGGCACTGTATCAGCATGGGGCGCAATTTATGCCCAGCGCGTACGCTAACGTAATGTTCCATATGGAACTTAGATCATGAATAAACACCTGAAAGCGGCTAGGGCGATTGCCGCTGATTTATTGGAAAAAACAAGCAATATGGAGCTCTCAAGCTACAAATGCACCAGGGATGAGCGTGCGAATCTATATATCAGGTATGCCGACGGCGCACTTGACCGCCTGCCATATATCCCCTTCCGCTTATATCAGGAAGAAATGGCCGTAGAGCTCTTCCTGAAGCGCACACGCCGCTTTCTCTTGGAGCGGCCCCGACGGTCAGGTAAAGAAGTAGAGTCGTGGAATTGCATCATTGAGGGCGCAGTAGAAGAGCCTGGTCTCTATATGATGGTTTATCCCACAAACGTCCGAGCTCGCGCTGTTCTCTGGGATGGATCGATACTCATGCCAGACGGCAAGAGTGTCAAATTTCTGGATATGATCCCGAAACGGTTACTATTAAATATCAATAATCAGGAAATGAAGATCAAGCTCTGCAATGGCAGCGTGATCTGGGTGGTTGGTTCAGACATTGATCCCGACAAGCTTCGTGGAACCAACCCCCGCGGCATTGTCTACTCTGAATTTGCCTTCCAAGACCCTAGAGTCTGCTACGTCATGATGCCAGCCTTGCGTCAAAACGGTGGCTGGATGATCGGCCAATCCACCTTCGACGGCATGAACCATTTCTGGCAGATGATCGAAAATAACAAAAATGATCCCCTCTGGTATTGCCGCGTCGATAGCATCACGAATCTAGTGGATGAGCACGGCAATAGGTATATCACTGATGAGATGATCGAAGAAGATCGGCGCGCAGGGATGCCAGAATACTTGATCCAGCAAGAATATTACGGCGTCGTGCAGATCAATCAGGAAACGAAATATTTCGCTCATGCAATCAAACACTTATATGATAATGATAAACTAATACCTGGCTTGTATATCCCAAGCACCAATGTTTATGCTGCATGGGATATCGGAATCAATGATTGCACCGCTATTGTGTTATTTCAAATAGCGCGGGTAGGAAGCGTGATCTGGCCGAAAGTCATAGGCTACATAGAAAGCAATAATCAAGACCTCAGGTATTATGTGGGGATGATCAGGCAGTTTTGCAACAGGTACAGCCTTCCTTTTAAAGAGCACTACATTCCGCACGATGGACAAAAACGCGATTTTAATACTGGCAAAAATACAGTTGATTTTATGGCAGAGATGGGTGAGCGCGGAATAGTAATTCCAAAGCCGCCGAGCAAAGAAAATGCGATTGAAGCTATGCGCCAAAAGCTATACATGACTGAATTCAACAAGGAAAATTGCCAGCGTCTTATCGATTGCCTATCTAACTATACAAAGGAATTTGATGATAAACTGGGTACATATAAAAATCGCCCCGTGCATAACTGGGCGTCGCACGGTGTAGATGGTTTCCAGACCATGACGCTGGCGCTAGATGGTGGATTCATTCAAGATAATGTGTACATGGATGTTATATACGTTGGTCAATGACAAGGAGTAAGTCATGATTACTTTAGGTTTCGTACCCAGTTATAGCGACGCTGTGACTATCGGGCAATTCTTTTTTTACAATGGCGTGCAGTATACTGCGACTTATATTTTTGTTGGCAGTGCTGGCGATATTGTGTGGGAAAATAATCAAGGCGAGCCACAGTGGTTTCCAGGCGCGCAGGCTAACCAAGGATATATCATGGGCGCTGGTAGGATTCTTGCATCGGGTGTTGTTAATGGTGTCTCACGCACAACCACGGCTAGCAGCATGACCTGGATGAGCGCGACTCAGAGATACAATACGCCATAGGAGATTATCGTGCATTTCATTCTAGCATTGGTTTCTTATTTGTTGCCGATTCAGGTATTGAAGGGAGGCGGTGCACCGACGCCACCAGTAGTGAATGCGTTGCTTATCACTGATGGAAGTTTTTTTCTTTTGACAGATGGAACAGATTTTTTATTAGCCCAGTAATTATTTAAGACAAAAGGAATTGTCATGTCAAAAACTCTTGCCCAGATTTATGCGTCAAATCCGATAACGATTAATGCCGCAGCCGATCTGATGTATTTTTCACAATCTCCATATTCGCCAGGTCTTGACGCAGCAATGACATTTGCTAATTTCGCGGCTCAATTTGCAGAACCATTACCAACAGTAGTTGATACTAGCGTGCTATGTACAGATAGTGCAGGTAATTTATATTGGACTTCGATGCCTGATACTGGCTACTTCCTGCAATCAACACCTAACAGTCCGCAAGTCATTCAGCAATCGCAATTTGCATTGCCCGCTGGCGCATTGCAAGTGAATAGACTTTTATATTGTGAAACATCTGATTTAGTGGGAATGCTTGTTACAGCTGATAGTGGCGTCCTCATTACTGGTAATACTGGCGCTCCAGGTTGGCTTGCTAATAGTTCAACTCCTGGATATGTGTTAACTGCTAATAGTGGCGCACCTCCCTCATGGCAAGTTAGTGCAGTCACGCCAATAGCTGTTCAATACAGCTTCTTTAATATTGGAGCAGATTTTGGCGCAGCCAACACATATCAAATAACTACGACTCCCGCCATTGTAACATTGGATGATGGTTTGGCAGTGAGGATGGTTGCGACTCAAAACGCAAACACCACTACTTCTACATTATATGCAAATGGTACAACTCAACCCATTGTTAATTTACATGGTGCAGCATTATCTGGCGGCGAAATATTGGCTGGATTTGATTATGACTTTATTTGGAATGTTGCTAATTCGTGGTGGGTTTTGCAGAACTCATCATTGTCTGCGGGTGGCTCATCACCTTGGACGGCAGGAACAGGAACTAATAGTGCTATTGGTGGTGACGGAACAGCGATAGCATCAGGTAATTATTCTGTTTCATATGGATCAAACACAAACAAAGTGGAGGGTGAATCAGCTGCTAGTTTCGGTAACGCTAACATTGTCTACAATAATTTTAGTTTCTGCGGAGGAACGAGTAATAGTGTGGGTGGTGTAGCAGCTGCTAGTTTCAATCAAGGTAATGCAACCAATGCGAATTGGGCTTTCACATGCGGATTAAATAATCAGAATAATGGTGGTTTTAGTTTTGTATGTGGCAGTGGAAATGAACTGGATAGTTGTAGTGGCTCTTTTATAGGAGGGTCTGGGTACAGAAATGATGGTTATAACTATAATTTTGGGTGGGGTGATAATGTCGGAACAACAAATTACCCTACGGCAGATGGTCAATGGAATATTAATTGCATCGGCGGATTCAAACTATGGCAAGGTAACGGTAATTTACAATTTAATCTTGACAGTAGTGGTCATACAAATGTAATTCAAGTGGGATTTTTTAATACTGCAACAGGCGGTATACGTGGCACAATCACAGATGACTCAGCTGCCGCTGGTTATGTTGGGGAATTCATTTCAAGTGTTATTCCCTTAGCATCGGCAGTTTCATTAACATCTGTTACTCCTGCAAATGTAACAAGCATTTCATTAACAGCTGGTGATTGGGATGTAGAAGGTAATGTGTGGATAGTTTCATCGGCTGGTATTTTAGCGACTAACATTTGGGCTAATGCAACATCTGCTACGACACCTGATGCCTCTTTAAAAACTGGTTATGTTAATGCTGGCGCAGTATTCGCAGATTGGGGAGCTACTATCCCTAAAGTCAGATTTTCATTAGCTTCTACAACAACTATTTATCTTGGAGCAGATATTGATTTTATAGGAACTGCGACAGCTTGCGGTGGCATCTCTGCTAGGCGTGTACGATAAAAAATAAAACCTGAGATTAGTTAGTCTTGGGTTTTTTCTTTTTAGCTGATTTTTTTTTCTTCTTTTTTCTAGCAACAGAGTAAGCAATGGCGACTGCTTGCTTTTGTGGGTATTTTTCTTTAACCAACTGTGATACATTCTTGCTAAACGCTTTTTTACTTTTTCCTTTGGATAATGGCATGGGTAATAAACCTCGCACTGGTGTTAATAAGAAATGTTTACATTGTAATAAAGAATACTATATTAAGCCTTATTTAATTCCTACTTCAAAATTTTGCTCACGTAGCTGTATGGCATTAGCTGCAAGAACAGAATGCACGACTACATGTAAAATATGCAAAAAAGAATTTACTCATATTGCATCGAGATGTAATAAAGCAATTTATTGCTCATCAAAATGTTATAACAAAGGACAACGACTTAATGGAACAGTAACATATAAGTGTTTTCATTGTGGCAAAAAATTTAAAGGTTCACCTTCTCAAAACAGAAAATACTGTTCTAAGAAGTGTGTTCAAAAAGAAAATTTTAAAACATTCAAGCCAAAATATAGCACTGTGCGAAAATCTATGCTTGCTAGAGGATTAATTACAAAATGCAATAGGTGTGGTTTTGCAGAATATCCGTTGATATTAGGTGTTCATCATAAAGATAGAAACAGAGATAATAACCAACCAAAAAATCTTGAAATATTATGTCCTAATTGTCACAGTATAGAACATATGAAACATATTGCGCATGGATTTAAAGAATAATTTTTCATTCTCCTATAAATAGCCGCTAGTGCAACGTGATGAGGAACTAGCGACTATTATAGTGGAAAATACTTGTCTCAGGACAAGTATTAAACCTGGGTATCAGCCCTTTTAAAGCGTTACATCATCATTGTAAAACCCATCCGTGACGGGAGGGGTTGAACTAGACGCGGACTTTTTAACATAATCTTTTACAAAGTTCATCTTATTTTTTTGACCATCTCTTTCGACTTCTTTAATGCCCAGGGTGAGCACGCCAGTTTTGCCCCGAAGGTGGGCATCTTCCAGGCGGTCATCTTCGTACACGTCCAGCAATCCGCAAGCGTTAGCAAGGTGGCGAAGCTTCCAGTCCATGTTCTCCACGAACACGATCCAGTCCTTTTGCTTTTTCACGACACCGTTAATGTCGTGAAATTCGAGGTCTATCTCAAGCATTTGATGAATCTGTTTTTGTTGACCGTTTCTGTCAACACCGCCTTTGGTGGACTTTTGGATAGCGCCGACAATTTTAAAAGGATAGTCGCCAGCATCCGATGCGTTCCTACCTTCTACTTCTTCTTCAGTCCATTTTTTGTAGGGCAAAACCATTCTAAATCTCCTATTTAATTTCCAGTCTTTGTTTTTGTTGCAAGCTAGCGCCGTTAATTACGACACCATTTTTCAACTCAGATAGCATCCTGGTACGGTCAAGCTTCCAGTCATAGACGCG
>QGNH01001354.1_pt1 | contig 34870 bp, 50 predicted proteins | sample 1735481 | NCBI WGS metagenome assembly QGNH01 (sample SAMN09239004, study PRJNA386568) | Viral metagenome, whole genome shotgun sequencing project. | reverse complement strand
GTGTGGTGTGTGTGTGTGTGTGTGAGAAATAGGGCAATACCGTATTACCCTGTGAGTTTCCTGTGAATTAATTGGGTTACGGTAATACGATCACACGGTAATACGGCAATACGGCAATACGGTCACACGGTAATACAGTGAGAATGAGTGAGAATGGGTATGTAGATAGGGGGGGGTATGGGGGGGGGAAGACCCCAAACCATTTGCGTGCACAACTTCCCAGGTCAGACCGTGCTTATGATCGTTGCCACCAGGCTCGCCCAGTGCTACGGTTGACGTGTCGGTCGGCCCTGGTCCACGTCCGACCAATCGTCTCTGGAGAAATCATCTTGTCTAACTGGCTCAAACAATTCAACGACGACTCTTTTATTCCTCACCGTCGGGGCAAGCTCCATAAAGGTCACCCTGTCGAAACTATCTCTTGCAAAATCCCCTCAGAGATGCGACAACGTTTAGCAGAGATTGTTGAATCTCGTGTTGATCCTGAAATTCGAGTCTACGCTGACATCATCCGTGATGCTCTCGACAAATGGATCGTTGAATGGGATGTAGACGAAGATCATTCTGATTCTCCCGAGGCTCGCTATTATCGCGACTCTCGCATTCGTGAAGAGTTCTATGAACTAGAAGAACGAGAGGAGGAGGATAATCGTCTTATCGAAGACTTAACAAAAGCAGTCTCCTCGGCTCGTCTTCGTAAGGATACTGAAAAACTTGAGGCATTATCTACGAGTATGTGGCAGCTCGCTATGTATCATCGCCACACTAACAAGACCCTCGTCAATCGTCTAATGTCCATCTTTCCCGATTGGCCCGAACAGTTTGGACAACTCCCTAAATGAAACTGCCAGTCTGGGCACCGACCATACGCCCTAATCAAGTAACAGCACTTCAAGGGATCCTCGATGCATACAATTCAACCGACGTAGTGATTCTTGAAGCACCCACCGGAGCCGGTAAAACTCTCATTGCTGATCTAGTTCGTCAGTCTCTCAACAGTCGCACAATCTACTCTTGCTCATCTATCTCTCTTCAGCACCAATTTCTCCGCGACTTTCCTACTGCCGCCCTATTGAAAGGCAGGTCCAACTATCCAACTCTCGACCACCCAAAACAATTCACCGCCAAGTTCTCCCAGAAAGTCTCTTGTGCTGACTGTGACAAGAAACGGGATAGCGAGGGAGATTGGGAATGTCACCAATGTTCTAGCGTATATAGATGTCCCTACGAACTCGCAAAATCCGAAGCTGTTAGATCTGACCTCGTATGCCTCAACACTCATTATTTCCTATACGAGTGCAATTACTCAGGAGCCATGCGAAACCGTGATCTCGTTATTGTAGATGAGTGCGATCTATTAGAAGAGATATTGTTGTCATTTATACAAGTCAGTATCTCGCCTAAGCAAATTGAGCATTACGCACTTCCACGTCCTAGTAAAAAAACCGTTCAGCAATCATGGATAGAATGGTCATGTGAATGTTATGCCAGCCTCCAATCCCAACTCAAACGACTTGAACGCATCCTTTCTCCGTACCCAACACTCACCGAAATCAGAGAACTCAAATCTCTTAACAACCTTTGCGGTGACTTTGCCAGACTGGTTAACAGAGAAAATGGACTGGAATCCGGTAATTGGGTCTATGATGGTTATGGTGAAGGCCATATCATCTTCAAGCCCATCTCCGTTGCACCATATGGAAATCAGTATCTTTGGCAATGGGGAAAACGCTGGCTCCTCATGTCCGCCACTATCATCTCAGCCGACGAACTAGCGACCAGTTTAGGTATCGGTTCATGAACTATGCGTTCGTTCGTTCGCCATCAACATTCCCAGCCCACTCTCGACCTGTCTATCTCTATCCCTTGGCTGAGGTTACCCGTAAGACAACTGAATCCGCTTACCCATTACTTGCAAGGGGTATCAATGCAATCGCAGCCAAGCACCCCGACGACCGAATCCTCATTCATACAGTCTCATATGATCTGGCAAAGTATCTCTCGCTGGTCACGGAGAAATCTGTTCAACAACGGATTGTTACTTACTCCCAAGCCATCGACAGACAGCGAGCAATTGATCTTTATCTCGCCAGTCCATCATCCATTCTTGTGGCTAGTAGCCTCGATCGTGGCATTGACCTTCCGGCTGACGACTGCCGTGCAATCGTTGTGTGCAAGGTCCCTTATCCAAATCTTGGGGATAAACAAGTCTCCGCGCGGTTACATAGTCAGGGTGGTCAGACATGGTACAACGTAAAAACCGTACGGTCTATCGTTCAAATGACTGGGCGTGGTATGCGTTCGGAGGACGACTCATGCGAGTCTTACATCCTCGACAAATCTTTCATCACACGAATCTGGAAACGCAACCAGAACCTACTCCCGCAATGGTGGAAAGATGCATTGGTCTGGGATAGAGGAATGCTATTTTGAAAGGACTTGACCATGTTTACACAGACAGATAACGTCAATAGACTATTTGATAAACTCCGAGATGAACTCACTGGAGTAGCGGCTATAGCAGTCGAAGCTTATCTCGCTGCCGATCAAGGGGAATTGGCCAAAGATTCAGATAATCGCAGAATTGCCAGCGAGGGTATCCGTGCTTGTCAGGAAACAATGCTCGCCATCATTGATACATACACCATACAAGGACTTAAATACCAGATTCTCGCACAACCAGGCCCAGACCCACAACCAGTGCAAGGGGAGAATTGGTATGAATAGAAAAGAATCGCCCATGATGCCTGAAGAGAAAACTCTACGTGATGCTTTTGAAGCTAATCTTAAATCATGTGTTGATCTCGAAGTCGAGATATATGACTTAGTAGCTTCAGGTAATCCCGATACTTCAATGCAACACAGAAAAATGGGATGTGGGATGGAAGCATTGAAGTATCTGCTGGGTAATCTCATCATCTATAAAGCAGATATCATCCGCTCCACGACCTCTCTCAAAAAACGTAACCTAGAAAGAGAAACTCGATGAAGGTATTCCAGTACGTCACATATATGACAGAGACACACGACCGCGATGGTAGACTTGATGCACCTGGTCTAATCATCGACTCGGATACTGTCCTTGCTGACGACATAGATCAAGTCCATATCATCGCTGCTCAAAACATTCCTAAGAACTATATCTCAGACAAGTCCGAGTTTGCTCGTGTCAAGGTGTTGGTGCGCCCTTTCTTATGAACCCAGGGGATGCATGGTTTTATAAACTGGTTTCGTCGGATTCGCGCGAGATATTTGGAGATGATCCCACAGCTCAAGCTTACGATATGACTCAACAATCTCTGCCTGGTTATATCACCTACAGTAACCACACCTACAACAAATACAACACAACATCCAACACATCGCAAATATAAGGAGATAACATAATGGCAAATTGGCTAGAGCAATTTGGTGGCGGTATCCGTGACGACTATGACCTCACGATTCTCTCCGCTTACTTTGCTCCAGACGCAGCATACAATGAGGGACAGCAGTTTCTTCTTCACCTCATTGGCATAGACGAGAACGGTGATCCCGTTACCGAAAAGTTCAATGCAGCGAAGACGTCTGAATGGGCGAGTTTCGATGGTGGAAAAACAATAGTTCCCCAGAATCCACAAAAGCTTTCTCGTCTTAACCGTTCGTCTATCTACGGGAAACTGTGCGAGGCTGCTATCGGATGCGGAGCTGGTGATGTATTAGCATCACGTGGCGACAATACAAACTCACAAGCATGGGTCGGACTCAAGTTTCACATGAAGGAAACTGAGATTGCCTTTGGTAAGAAACTAGATCCTGTCCACCGTAATCTTCCCTCGGCATTTCTCGGAGTGGATAGCGAGGCTCAGAGCGCCGGTACGCCGGTGCAGCAGTCGTTCCAGCCGGTTGCTCCCGTAGTCGCCCAGCCGACGCCACAGGCAGCTACAGCCGCCTCTACGGCAGTTGTCGCCCCCGTTGTGATGGCCGCTCCCTCGGCTGGCTCTGGCCAGACCTCGGCGCTTACTGTGCTTGCTAAGTCTTCCCCTTCATTCGACGACTTTATCGGGCGAGCCCTTGCAATTCCTGGGGTTATGGCTGACGACACGTTGCTGTCGTCCCTTACCTCGAACGATAGTGACGGGTTTTACGCCCAGCACCACTAGACCTTTACTCACCCACTTGCCGGTCTATCTTCTATCGGCTAGGGTGGACTTGTTACCCTCCGGTGACGAATGGGGAGGGATGGTCGGACGTGGACAATCCGATCATCCGCTCCCCGTGACCATCTAAACCAGAAAGGCAATTGTAATGGACGAAATAGATATCACTGAGTTGGAACCCGAGTCCACATTCGATGACCCCAATTCACTCGACGATGCTGTCGATGACATTGACGATGAGAACGCTGTTGACGATCTTGCTGCTACTTTGATGGAACTCAAAGAAGCGGGCATTGAACTCGTCATTGAGGAACGCCCGGTAATCGCTAAGCGTTCGGTCAAAGCTCCCGTTCTCCCGTGGGAAGAGTATCTTGCATTGCTTACGGATGCTCCTGGAAAGACTGTTCGTTTGTTTGTCTATCACGGTGAAGAGGGTAGGGCTAAGGCTCGTCGTCGGGCGCACGAAATTCTCAAGCGCCTTGAGTCGGCTAATCCGCAAGAGTGCTGGTCGGTTACGTGGGATTACGTCAAGGAAGACGAGTCCTGGCGTGTGTATGTGTCGTATGAGCGGGACTACACCGAGACTGAGTTGGCTGAGAAATCCGTAAAGAAGCTAGCTGCACAGGATCGTGCACGTCATGCTGCTGCAACTCGTAAGGCAACTATCGACGCTGCTAAGGCTTAATCGCTGTACGCTAATCTCTCATTGAGAGAGGTTAGTGCTAGGGGGTAGGTGGCTCAATCGGTGAAGATAAACTCCCGATTGCACGGCATCAGCATCTACCCCCTAGCACTGACCTAATTGACCAAGGAGAACAATGACCATCGACTCTACCGTCCAAACCGTCCAGCATCCGTCTGTCTATGTTGAAGGCGACCATACTTTCTATCGTGCGTCGGCTCTCGGCAGTTGCCCTCGTGCTCTCTACGCACATCTAACTGGTAATACTCCCGTTCCCTATCCTCCCAACGTTCTCAAGGCATTTGCTCGTGGTAATGATAATGAGCAGGTCGTCATTGATCAGCTCAAGTCCAACGGATTTGTTGTCACTGGCCAGCAACGTGAAGTTAATCTTCCAATCACCGACCACATCTCGGTAATAGGCCACATCGACGGGTTACTCGTACGCCCATCCGTTCTAAAAGATGTCCCTCTCGCTCTACTCGAAGTCAAAGTATTCTCCCAAGAGACTCTCAACCTTTGGTATAGCAAGAAACTTGCCGGATTCCCACATTACTCCTGGCAGGTATCTGCTTACCTCCATGCTCTCCACCTTGACTATTGTGTGTTAGTGATTATGAACGCCGATGAGCCTGACATCTCCAAGCGGCTCAAGATGTTTAAACTTCCTAATCCCCATCTCCTCTCAGATATTCAAGCTCGTATATTCTCCGTTCAAAACGCAGTCGAGCACCATATCCCTCCTCAGTGCGAGACTGATTCTTTCTTCTGTCCATTCCCCTACATGCACGACAAGAAGGAAGCAACCGACAATGATGTTGAAGTCAACCCCGACCTCGCCAGTGTCCTTGCTAAGTATTACGAAGCTACCCGCTCGCAAAAGCAACTAGGTGATTTCGTTCAACTTCTGCGTAAGCAGATATTGGGCTACAACATCCTCTCCGGTCACTCTGATCTTCACTCTCTTCACGTTAGTCAGGTCAACTCTACTATCCTCGACCGCGAGAAGCTTGACACATTCCTCACTGCCAACAACGAAGAGTATTCCCATTTCACTAAAAAAGCAGCCAGTCAACGGCTAGAAGTAAAGGAGATTAAGTAATGGCTAAAGAATGTCCTGATTGTGATGGTGAAGGCTATGTCTGCGAGACATGTGAAAGTTGTGGGCAAGATTCTGAGCATGAGTGTAGTACCTGTCAAGGTTTAGGCGAGGTTGATGATGGCGTTGACGAAGACTCCGACATCTGATGCCATTCGTTTCCTCAATAACTGACCCCGAGCGTATCCTTCTATATGGTGGTCCTGGTACTGGCAAGACAACATCATGGTTCTCTATTGCTAAGTTCTATGCTCTCACCCATACTCCTGGTACATTCTACATTCTCGATACCGACTCAACAACCTCACGCATGGTTCAATCGTCCTACTCCGATCTTCCTAACCTAGTCGTCAAGACAGCCTTTGATTGGCCGGAGTATCGCCAGTACACAGCCGAGTTCTATAAACTGGCTAAGCCAAACGACTGGATCATCATTGACCAGATATCCTCTGCATGGTCTACTCTCCAGCGTTACTTCACGGATGAGGTATTCCATAAGGATATGGGCGACTATTTCCTGCAAGCCCGTAAGGCGATGGCTGAAGGCGATAAGAAGCTGAAGACATTCCAGGGATGGACTGATTGGCAGGTCATCAATGCGATGTATCTAGACTTCATTCAGCCATTGACGTTGCGGCCTAAGTGTAATCTTTTGGCCACGGCTATAGCCGATCCCGTTTCCACCGACAATGACGTCCAGACTATCCAACAGATATTTGGTAAGTTTGGTCTAAAGCCTGCTGGTCAAAAGCACTTGGCCTATCAGTTCCACACTGTTCTATTGACGTCATACGATGTCTCACATAAGTGGACCTTACAGACGCCTAAGGACCGTGAGCGTGCTATACTACAAGGTGCAGCTAACAACAACTTTGCTCGTGACTACCTTATGACTGTTGCAGGATGGTCAATAAAATAGCTCGCTCTCGTGTATCTCGAACTCAGACTCTCGAACGTGCTTTACAGGAGGCTGTCGATGCCAATGACCAACTCACTTTACAAGTCACCCGTCAGCGTCACATCATCGCTAATCTCGTTGCTATCATTAAGTCCAACCGGAGGTAAAAATGTTTGTCCCAATCATCGCGATAGTAATAGTAATCCTGATTGTAGTCGTCATTTCCGTCCGTCACTAATGGAGACAATCGTGCGCGAAGATTTCCATCTCCCGGCTGACGATGCTAACGCTACTTTCCCTAAGACATCGTTTCGCGGTAGTCTTCAACATCCTCACGTCCTATTCCTTTTTTGTACTTGTGGCTGGCATACATATCTAACTCGCCATGAATACTCTGACTCTTACGATCTCCAGATTGCTGCTGCAATCTCTATCCAAGAAACTCATTTCCGCGCTCATCATCTGTCACCTACTATCGAGGCTCTATGTCAGCCATACGTTACCTCATCGCGCCTACAGAGCCTCCAACCCTCCGTGCGATTGGCACAACAACGCTCGCAACGGAGAAGCATGGCTGCGATATCCTCGGTATTTCCACAAAAGCAATCGTTGGATTCCAGCGCAAAACCCCTGAAGACCTCCTCGCCAGTCTCAGCGATGGTCGTCTAGCCAAACAAATCGCACAAATCCAATCATCGAACGTTCTTACTCGTGCTGTCTTAGTTCTCGAAGGAGATTTCCAATGGACGACGGATGGGATGTTACTATCCAACTACAACGTCGGTTTTCAAAAAACCCATTTAGCCAACCTATTAATCCAGATACAAATCTCAGGTTTACTTCTGATCCAGACGGATGGACTATCGAATACTATATCGACCGTCCAAGCTATCACTCAGAGTCTGACGAAATCATCGCACCAGTCATTGCTCCGTCGCCCCAAACAATCATTGACTTCATGGGGCACGAAGACTTCCTCAGCCTTTGCACTACACTTACTCCAGTCTTTCGACGGTATAGGGCCACACACCGCACAGTCGATATTCTCAACTTTTGGCAGAATCCCGCTTAGTTGGGATGTCACCGAAACGGAACTTCGTAAAGTCCCCGGCATTGGTCGTAACCTGGCCAAATCTATTTACTCAGCCCTATCATGACCAACTTTTGTGTACGTGCATTAACGACTGTTGCTTTCGTGATTATCGTCCTTGCATATGTTGTTACCTTCTTGATACTTTTTGTGTGGACTCCTTGGCATTGACCAAGCCAACTAAGAAAGCGACCAAATGCCATCCTTCAAAAAAGAAGAACAACTCGCCATCTCTGTTTTGACGGACATGGAAGCTACGCATGGACAATCGACTTATGCGATGAGTCTTATACTCCATGACCCTATCAAGGCATACTCTGCGATGGAAGCTATCAGTTCGTGGTTTATGGCATCATTAGATTTGATGGCTCAAATGGCTGGTAAAGATGATACGAACGGCACAGACTTACTTCGAGACTTTGCATTGAACGTTGCAAAAGAAGAGGATGATGGTAGACCTGGCGTGTGGTAGTTAGTCATACATAATCGCGAGCATAAGAAAACCCCCTGGCCATGCACATAGCCAGGGGGTTTTTCTTACAGCAAACTGTCAATAGTCGTCGCTATTGTCACCTCCTCCCGATGCGTTCGAGGACTGCATAAGACTGCAAGAGATATTCAGTATAGGTCGATGAGTCAGAGTAGCCCGCTGCATTGGCCGCATTAATGGCGATGTATGAAGCATAGGAACAAGCGTTTTTGACGTGGAGTGATCTGTAATCAGTTATAATTGTATTATCTGGATAAGGTAGAGCTGACTTGCATTGTCCGATTTTATATTGGCATTGGTCAAAGTAACTCTGTGCAAAATGGTACGCACCGCGACATAGATCAGGACGCATTGCATAATTTCCATACTGTGCGTTGGCACTGTATGCCCTAGCTCGTTCTAGCCAAAACCGAGCGAACTGTTCGATATCGTCTAAGGTTATTTCACCTACACGCTTTAGCAACCGTGCACTCTCGAAGCTTACTTTATCTGGGTAGGCGTCATATTGTCCTCTGCCTTCAGCGGTATATAATATGCCTACTCGTAGTTGCCTACTTATACCGATATTAGGGATTAGATGCCAGCCGCTCACACATAAGTGCGGATAACGTGAATCGGTCCATTTGCCGGGATGGCCTCGGGGAAGTTGCCACCTATCATTCCTATACCCGAGCAGTGGAGTACCACGTGGGCCAAGGATTTTGTAATAAGTAGTCGGTTTCAGTGGATTCATTATACTTTATACCCTTCTTCCCAGTTCAAAGTAATGGTAAGTAGGAGAATGCTTAGTCGGTGGAGCTACATGCAATGTTACCCACGTTTGCTGCAAGTACCAACCTCGCCTACCACCGTATGCCCCGTAGTCTACTAGACAGTGGTGAACACGATCGGAGCGAAGTTTAACGTTACAGTTAGGACAGTTAGTGGGAGTGCCATCATGACGCATAAGTTTCTCGAATACCCAGCCGACTGGCTTCGTAGTGCTGTCTTCGTCTATGTAGACTTTACTGGTAACCCTACCAAACTGCTTCATGCATGCCTTATAGAGTTTGTTGACTTCAGTGATATCATACATTGATTCGTAGGGGTCACTGCCACCCAATGAGGCACCTTGGTCTTTATCAATGTATCTTTCTTCAACCCAGAGATTAGCCATTGTCATTGTCTTCGTCTTCTTTCTCGTCTTCCCACATGAATAGACCACCGTCAGACCACTCGAAGTGATAACCTTTAGGTGCAATAGTCGAGAGATAGTCGGTGGCTTTGTCAACTATCTCAGACATGCCATATTCAGGGTTGAGTGATTCGTCTTCATTCATATACGCTTTGAACGTTTGGTCAATGACCGCATATTCTGCTTCGGTAGGGTCCATGCCGGTGTTGATAGCCAACTCTACGCAACGAAAGTTATTGTACCAACCGAGACATTCGTCGAGCCAACATCCAGCGTCAGCAGGACTGATTGTATAGCCAGCGTTCACATTCTCGATTTGGTGTTGTAGGAAATAGTCGCCCATCTCTTTATCATCATTATTCATGTTATTTTCCAATCGTCGTTGTTGTATTGTAACTACTGCATATTACGTTCGGGCATTGGCTAGGAGATGATCCGAATACCCCAAATGACAGAGCAAAGATCATGAATATGGCCAATCCAACACATACATATGCGATGATAGCGTTGCGAGTGGATGTGTGGTGATTGTTGTCGCCTAGATAGCTGTCGCCCATTTTAGTTACCAATGGTCATGCGAAAGTCACGGATAAATGCGATGTTGTCGGTGTACCACTCTTCAGCACATGATTTGACGTCGTGAAATGTTGCTGCAACCGTTGGATTACCATTACGGTCGCATACGTTGATAGCATCGAATGCTCGAAAGTCATATGGGCTGCCATCGCAGTTGACACTCAAGTATTCACCAACGTCGATGTAATCGCCACCTGCATACTTGAATGTAATACCCTTATAAGTCAACGTGATCTTATGCATCAATACCCCTCTATCTCGTTGATCGCTGCACGGATATAGCTCTGGTGCTTTGATGTAGTGGCAGAGTATGTCTCGTCTGGTATAAACCATCCATCTGTACGATGCCATGCGATTGGCGTTCCGTAAGAAAGGATGATGTAGTCGGCCATACGGACGTGGTCATAGTAACTGTCATGCAAACGACTACTGAATAGATAGCGACCGGGAGTGTTTGGATAACCTTTGACAGTCAAAGTACTGTTATGGAACGGTGCATACTTTAACAGTGCATCGACGAGGTTTGGCTTAGTCAGTCGGATATAGTTATTGGCAGACATTATTTCTCGATTCCTGCTTGCTTATAAGCTTCCTTGTTAAACTTGTCACGTTGGAAGTTACGATTACCACACATGTCATACTTTGCGTTGTTGTAGCAGTAGTTAGCGGTTATTGCGATTAACCATTCAGCCTCGGTATCGTCCATTCCCACTGTACGTATTTGTCCGCCGACCATTTCGGCTATTGCTTGATAGTCTTTACGAGTCCAACTAGCACCTGGCATTATTTCTCCTTTGTAGTTTGATTTGCTAGGTGGCGCTACCAGTTATGATAGCGCCGTACTAGCAAGTCAAGCTTCTTGATCTAGCCAGCCCGAACACTCACACCATAATACTTCGCCGCCGAACTTAGGGATATTGCCACATCTAGGACATATACCTTTTATTTCTTTGCAGGACATTAGCCCTGACAATAGGCGAGGGATGACGTAATCGTCCAGCGTCCAACCCGCATTATCGTGGCCTTTGATAACTACGTTACCCGTATGGTCACGGCAAAATACTTCATAGTTGCTTGGTAGATAGTTGGCAACTTGATCGTCGTGTCTACTGCTTACGATTGCATAGCGTATTCTAGCGTCTGGCATGTTTACGATCCCTTCGTGCTAGTTGTTCGACATCATTACCGTGCACTGGTTCATTGCGGTGGAAGTAGTCGGCTATTAAACTGGCCACTCCGCATATCACGAGGAATACAACCCCCGATACGATTAGGCTCATATGTATTTGTCCGTCCACGCACCAAAAGCAAAAATAAGGATAGTTGTTATGAATAGCACGCATATAACGATCATGTTAGTCATCGAGATTCTCGCCTTGCGATAGTTTGCGAAAGATTTCGTTCATTACACGATCATGCTCTGGGAATACGGCACTTACAGCATCTTCGCAATAAGGAGTTTCGTTGCAATCTTCATTGTATGTCAAACGATAGTAGCAACTACGCAAGTCATCATTATCAACATCGACGACACTTTCACTCAACCGATTAAACCAGCGATTGTCGATATCATTAGCGATGATCATTTTTTCCAGCAGCCGTTGATTATAGTAGCGGATTCTAGCCGTAAGCTCGCTTTTGACTTCGTTGCTCAACCATTGATCCCAGCTCTCATTGCATATCTGTATTTCAAGCTGGCACATAGCATCATCGTCGTATATTGGATATTTACCCAATCCGATTAATGCGTCGATTAAGTTTTGATTTTTACAGTCCATTCTTACCATCAGCCCGCGGGTATGGTAGCCGCCGGTAGTATCAATACAATCATTAGGGAAGTCTTCTAGTAATGCGTCGTGATTAGAACGTTCTAGCGTACTACCGGAGTAATCGCTATAGGTTGCAATGTCAAGCATGATGTGTGTTGCAGTATCGGGGTTACTATCAACCCAGTCGCCATAGTTCCATGTCTTGTCTTTTTTGGGACAATGGCAAATGACATAGTCAATACGCTGTACATCAGCAAATGGGTTAGCCTTAGAATCGGTCGAGCCCGCTTGCATAGGTTCGTTGATCATTAGTACACATCCTTTCATAGATAGTCGCATGTAGCGCTACCGGCGTGTAGGCCGGTAGCGCTATGGCGATGGTCTATGGTCTAGTGTTTAGGGAAACTACCGGCTTTGTAGCAGGCGTCTCTATATTTCTCGCATGCATCAAGGATGGTTTGATTTTGCAGCTCCTCGGCTGTCCGATATGCCTCGCAACAAGCGATATCAGCTACTTGGACTTCTTGACGATAGACTGCATACGCTTCGTCGACTTCTTGACGATAGACTGCATACGCTTCGTCAGCGGTGGTGTATGTATATGACGACATATTCTCCCTCTTTCATTGTGTGTAAGCCCGGTTGCACCATGTATCAATAGATACATGTAGCGCTACGTGATAGCGCTACATGTGCCGATTGACAGCACAACGGGTGATTCATTGGCTCTCCCCGCTAAGATCAGTATATCACCGATTGTTAGATGCCAAGCGTATTTCCTTGTGGATATGTTGTGGATATGTCCATCATTCATGCACAAGTTATCCACAAGTCAGAAAGTAAGGGATCGTTTCAGGGATGGTGACCGGTCACCACCCCGCGCGGGCGCACCTGGTCACCCTCCCGGTTCATTGCTCACGCAACCATTGCGCACGCAATATCACAACCCCTGTCCCATGCCCCCCCGCCGCCATGTACTATAGAGAGAGGAGCGGGCCTCAAAATTTGCCGGTCTGTGCGCTAAAATGGCGCTAGTCTAATAAATGGCAGAAAGAAGTTCCGGCAATGGAGATGGATGATGACCTATTTACTGATAGTGACCTCGACGATCTCGATGATATTGTTGATCTGCTCAATAGTGGTGGCCGGAATAATTTTCAGGCGAACACTAAAGGATCAGGTCGAGGGTTATCGGTTGGCACAAAAACTAGCGACCGACCAACTCGCATACCAACAGCGTCTGATCTCCCGATCCTTGTTCCAGAATCCAGACCTACTCCCCCCAGAAAACGCACCGGCTACGGTAATGCGGGACGTAAATACCCTAACCGAGGATCACATCCCAGCATCAGAGTGGGGCGGGATTCAACAGGTAGCGGCAAGGGAAGCGGAGGAATCAATGATCTTCGCGCAGCAATATCAAAAGTTTATGGATCAGGAGTCGAGCGATCAATCAACAATCGCAGTGAGGGAAAGGAAAGTGGCTCAAGAAATAGCGGACGGCCCACTAACATTTCCTCCAACGGACGACGAATTAGGCGCTCTGGGTCTAGCGTAGCAAACGGCAATATCGAGACGCACGCTGAAAGTGTTGTTGGCGATTTCGATTCTGCTGTTTTCACCTGTTACGTTAAAGATCTAAAGTTTAATGTCGGTGGCGATGGTATTTTGCAACTGGTCATCCCCTACGAGAACCGCCATGAAGCTGCGAAATTTATCGACACCTGTGGTGTAATGATTAACGTTTCAGCGTATAGGCACGACTATGAAGGTTAAAGACATTGCCATTCGTATGGCACAAAGAGGATCATCTGCGGCTGATATCGCCAGCGTTCTTGAAGTTCCCCTCGAAGACATAATTGCCCTCGGTGTCCAACGTGAGATTGGCCACTCGTCAATGGATGACATCTCATCCGCAATGGAAGGGATCGTCTGGTTGGTCTACGAGGAAGCTAAGTCTGTAATGACTAAAGGTTCCCCCGCCCAAAAAAACTTCCTAATGAGACTAGTCATCAGCTATCTTATGCGTACGATGGCAGTTCAAACTCCTCATGCTATGGAAGAGATACAATCGGAATTTCGTGAGCTAATGGAGTCACAGGGTACTAATCTCAATACGCCAGGGCAGACTCCTGAAGTCTGGACCGAGCCTGAGACTGATGACCCGCCTGAAGGCTATGAATCTCCCGAGGACGAGTAATCCCCCTTGCGACTAACCCCCTTGATAGAAAAACTAACCATCATTACCAAAGATCTAACTACCGAGCGGTTGGATCTGAGTTCGCCATTCGCATGGGCGCAGCGAGCGGTTGTACAAGCTGTCGAGAATCAAGTCAATGCAAATGTCCCTGTTCGAATCATCGTGTTAAAGGCTCGACAGTTGGGTATCTCAACTATCTGTCAGGGTATTGTCTTTAACTGGTGTTTTATGTACCCTGGCGCTAATGGTCTAATTATCGCTCACGAAAACGACGCCTCTCAGTCTTTGTATGAAAAGTCACAAATGTTCTGGGAGACATGGCCATTCCACGATCTCTACACAGCAAAGCATGCTACCCAGAAACGTATGACGTGGCTGGAGACTCGTAGCTCGCTCAGGATCGCCACAGCTAAGAACGTGCAGTCTGGTCGCTCTCGTACCCTCCAGGCCATCCACGCCTCAGAGTGCGCCATCTGGGAGGACCCTGAGACACTGATGGTCGGGTTGCGACAGTCGCTCCCTAACACGCCCGGTACGATGCTGCTGGTTGAGTCAACCGCTAACGGAGTCGGTAACTGGTTCCATAAAACTTGGCTAGACGCTGTTGCCGGCAACAACGACTATCTCCCGCTATTCTTTCCATGGTGGAAGCATCCTGAATATCGTTTGCCTATTACCACTCTTGAACACTTGGAGTTAGAAGAGGATGAACGCTTACTCATGCGAATGGGTGCACCTCCTGAAGCAATCGAATGGCGTAGATATGCTATCCCTAATCTTTGTCAAGACTCAGTTGACGAGTTTCAACAGGAGTATCCAGCAACTCCTCGTGAAGCTTTCCTCACAACAGGCCGTAATGTCTTCCCAATCAAAGCACTTGAAGAGTGTTTCAAGCCTAAAGCTGGTGCTCGCGGTTATCTCACTAAGCTCGAATCTGGTGAACTGCGCTTTGCCGAAGACCCCGGCGGCAATCTGACTATCTTTAAATGGCCAAGTCGTGATAAGTCCTGGGGTCAATACTTTGTTTCTGGTGACCCTTCACGTACAACGATGGGTGATAATGCTTGCTGCCAGGTAATCAATCGCTCTAACTTTGAACAGGTTGCTGTCTGGCATGGCAAGATAGATCCCATCGCCTTTGCTCGCATCATGGCTCAAATCGGATACTTCTATAATACAGCCGAGTTGTCTCCTGAGATTGAAGGTCCAGGTTATGCAACTATCGGCGCATTAGTCGAGATGGGATATCCTAAACTCTGGAATCACCGTTGGGCTGACAAGCACCAGGGTAAAGTCGCTGTATCTCTTGGTTGGTCAACTAACTATCAGCGTAAGCATTGGGCAATGGGTAAGACAGTCTCCATGCTCTCTGACCACTCCATCATCCTCCATGACCAAGAAACATTCGATCAGATGTGTAATTACGTCGTGCTCGATAATGGCGAGATGGGTAATAGTTCACGCTGGTCATACGATGATGCTGTAATGGCTTTTGCAATTGCTATTATCTGTTCGGTAACAGAAGGTCCAGTTCGAGATGTCTCCGATGCTCCTATGCCCCGATCGGATATCATGGGTGTACCACCTTGGGAGGCTTTCGACAGTGCCAATGTATGAGTATAAATGTAAGCTTTGCGGCTTAATATCAACTACGACCTCTCGGGATGATCCTGTCTGTGCCCACTGTCAGCATACAGATGTAAAGCGTATCTTCTCTTTTAATCCTCTCAAGTCCTTTCAGCCTCATTACAATGTCGCTCTCGGTCGATGGGTTAACTCTCGTAGCGACTTTAAGGATGGTTTGAAGATCGCCAGCGAAGAGTCTAGTATCCGTACTGGCATTGATACCAATTATGTTCCAGTTGACTGGCAAGATCAAGCAGCCTTCAAGCCAACTGATGACGGCATGGATGAATACAATCGTGTTCACCAGTCTCAACCAGTAATGCCAGAAGATGTCCCCTACATCTCTTAAATCAGCCAACACCTATAACGATGAGGACATCCAACTCTCGTCCGAACTCACATCCCTATACTCTCTTGCCCGCACCAAGAAACGGCGTATGTATGGTATGTGGCGTAAGAACTATCTTCTTATGTGTAACCGTGCGTGGTCGGACTTTCGTGCATCGTCTTGGATGCCGTCACCAACTGATAGCGAAATCTATCCGATCATTTCTGGCGTTGCTGGATGGATGACCGATCAAGAGGTAAGCGCAAGCATCAGCGCATCTGCAAATCCATCTAGTGCCTATGCTCAATATCTCGACAAGTTGGCATTGGACTTACAGAATGTCTACAATGCAAACTGGACGACATTAAACTTTGATCGTCAAGTCAACCTTGCTATCATTGATGCCTGTCTCTACGGCTCTGGCATATTCAAGTCTGTCTGGGATTCTGGTTACGATGAAGGAATGGGCCAAGCATTGCTCCAACGAGTTGATCCTTGGGCAATCTATCCCGACCCCAATGCAACTTCTCTTGATGATATGCAATTCATCATTGAGGTCAAGCGGTTGTCTTTCGATGAAATCGAACGCCGCTTCCCACTTGCCTATGATGCCGTAATTGCCAATTACTCGCATCTACAACTAGGCTCTGTAACAGACAATGATATCCGTCCACAGTTGGGTGACTCAGACACATTCCCCAAAGCTAATCTTGGTTGGACATCTGGCCCAGGTTCAAGTTCTCTTTCCGGCGCTATGGCTTATGGTTTACCTGGTCAGTCACGTAAAGCTATTACCCAGTCCGCAGGGATACTCGTCTATGAGACTTGGATGCGTCAAAACAAAGTCACTAAGATTGAAGACACTCCTCAGAAAGAACAACCCAATGATGAGCTGTTGTATCCTGACCATATCGTCACCGACTCTTGGAGAGTAGTTATCCATGCAGCCAACACAATCCTCTTCGATGAATACGCTGACGATCTCTGGACATCCGGTCGCCATCCTTATTCCAAGTTCGAGTTTGACGACATTGGTGAATTCTGGGGTATGCCGTTAGTCAGTCACCTTGCTCCTGCGCAGGTAGCTATTAACAGGTTGCTGTCGTCTATCCAACAAAACGCCGAACTCTGTGGTAACCCCATCTTCTTGGAGTCAGCTAGTGCGGGGATATCTCGCACAACTATAGTCAACAAGCCTGGTCAACGTCTAGTCATGGACGGTCAGAATGGTGGAGCAGCGACTCCCCCGACTTGGCTTAATCCTCCTCCTCTTTCCCAAGGTATCCAAGACCTAATCAAGTTTTGGATTGAGCGAATGGAGAACATCAGTGGCTTGGCACAAGTTTCTAAAGGGAAGCAACCCGCCGCTAGAACTCCGGCATCCACCACGTCCAGCGTACAGGAGTCAGGTTTCGTTCGTATTAGACGAGCACTTCGCAATCTCCAATATGCTCTCCGTGAAGCAGCCCAACTACAATGTGAACTCATCTGTGAAAACTATACAACCCCCCGTATCGTAAGTGTAGTCGGTGACAGCGGTGAACCTACATCTCTTGCACTTGCTTCACGACATTTCTATGATCCGACAAAGACTGGTGCTGAGCCATTCAAATACGCTCTCCAAATAGACTGTGGCGCTAACAACCCCACATCTCGCCAGTCTCGTATATCTGAAGCCGATACACTCTTTGCTATGGCCGCAATCGACCGTGAAGCTGTATTGGATGCTCACAATTATCCAGAGCGCGGTGCGATTAAGTCTCGTATGGATCAAGCTGAACAGGCTGCTGCTCAAGCTGGTAGTGCTCCTAAGCCTGGACCTGGTAAACGTGTCCGTGCTGGTCGGCAAACTTAACGTAAATGAATCGTGTATATCCACGTCTCCCAGAAAGGCGGTAAGCTGTAGCCATGCCTTCTATATTCGGTCCTGACGCTGAGGAACCGACTGACATTCCTTTTGGCATAATCGCTAATGGACATGGCCATATTGGCCTCGATAAACATGATGAGTGTTGCTCATGCGCTTGTTGCCGAAGAAACGTAACAGTCCGGGACAACTTCCCCGATCCCTACAACCGTTAAAGGAAAACCATATGTCAATCTTTTCTGATCTCGTGGATGCCGTAAAAGAGCATTCTAAAGTGGTCGAAGCTGTTATCGCTGAACTCTCTACTCCCGTTGTAGAGGATGATGTCAAAGTTCTCCTCGCTCAGGTCAAGAGTGACACCGAATCTCTTTCCGCTGCTATCAAAGCACATGAGTCAACAGCAACGTCAACCATATCTGCCACGGCACCAGTCGTGGACGAATCTACATCCATCAACGGTTAAGATCAGGATAATACGATATTCGTTCTGATCCTAACCACCCTAATAGAAGGGGGTGAACACATGGCACGTCGGAAGCACCGCGGGGGCAAGCGTAAGTAATTAGCGCTTTGGGGGAGCGGATGATGTGTCTGGTCAACCTTCATCCCCTCCCCCAAACCTCACTCTCGGAATACTAAAAGAAAGAGAACCACAATGGCAGAGAATTACGCAAGTAACTATGGTGGCACCAAAGGTAAAGCTACCATCATCCCGCAGGGACAGACTTCTAGCGTCTACGGCAATGACCCGAAAGTTCAAGCCAAAGTGCCTGGAGCTACTCCCCTAAAGCCGTAATGCCCGAAGCCCTGATTAAAGCGCGTGGTGGCGCTAAAAGATATCGCACCATCTCTCTACCGGGTGGCAAATATATCCATCTCGCTATCACCCGCAAGTCAGGGCCTCGTGGTGGTAAAACAGTCGCAGGACCAGTACGAACAAAAGGAAGGAAAACAAGCCGTGGCAATTAGCGCGAATCTAACTGACAAACAGGTCCAGAGCCATATGCTCAGTGCCGGTATTGTCACTCGTGCTGTTGTCAATCCTGATGGTTCTAATATAACCGGGACAACGGTATTGTCTACTGGTAGTACAGGTTTGACTCTGATGGATTTGCTTAGTCAATCCATCATTGAGTCCACTAGCGAGCTAGGCCAACCTGCTCTCAAGATCGGTCAACCATAATGACTATCTCTGCAAACCTCAATGATAAGATCGCTGGTTGTATCATTGAGTCCACTGCTGTTCCTGGCCAACCTGCTGTCGCTGTTGTTAATCCTGATGGCAGCTCTGTTGGCGGTGGAGGTGCCGTAAGCTCTGTTTTTTCTCGTACTGGTGCTGTCGTTGCTGCGAGCGGTGACTATACTGTCGGACAAGTAACTGGCGCCGCTCCATTGGCAGGTCTTACAGCAACGATCACCGGCACTACAGCAGGTGCACTATATACATCTTACAAAGTATCTAGTGGCACTTTTGTATTTACTCTACCAGTGCCAGTTTCAGGTGGTTGGACAACGGTAACCAACTGTGGTTCAGGTGTTGTTACCATTGCGCATAACTCTACTGAAGTCATCTTTGGTCTTGGACTCGGTAGCTCCGGCGCATCGTCCATCGCTCTTGGCGCTATAGGCGCAACTGTAACCCTGGAGTCTGACGGCACTAACTGGCAGATCACGGCAGGCCAGCAAGACACCGGTTGGATCAGCTTTACTCCTACAAGTCCGTACACGGCTTCCCCCAATACTTATTATCGCAAGATGGGAAACATAGTAAAGCTGAAGGGTGAACTGCAAGCAGGCAGTTCAGTCCCTAGTTCATTCTGGACACCGCCTGCGGGGTTTGTTCCTGGGGGATTCCCTGGGTTTCCGATTACTGATGCAGGTACTACTGTATCGTCTTTCTATAGCCCTCCGTGGAATATATACAACCCGTCTAGTGGCGCTGTATACTTCCTAGACGCTATCCAGTACACCGTCGATTAATCATGCTCACTCCCGAAGACATCGCTCTCATGCAATCCATAATCGACTCCTCGACATTCACTTTCTCCGGTAAGTCCATTGAGTCTGAAGTCGCCAATCTCATCCATCTCAAGTCTTCCATTGCTCATCTCAAGTCTTCCATTGTCTCGTGTGCTCCAGAGGATTCCAATGCCTAATACCGTTTCTACAATGGCTGAGGGTTTGCAAAAAGTTCTTGCTGATTTATCAGCTTGTCTTGTTGCGCCTGATGCTGACATGCAATTCATTCAAAACGTACAAAATCTAATCGTCACTCGGATGCGTGCGGGCATTGGCGGCACCCCTGGCATGGGTGGTCCTGGCGATCCTGGTCAGGGTCAACCGGGCCAACCTCCCCAGGGCGGCCCTGGTGGCCCACAGCCGGGTCAAATGCCTGGTGGCCCCGGTGGTGGCGGAATGCCTCCCGGTGCTCTCCCTGGCGCACTGGGCGGTCTAGGCGGCATGGGCGGTGGCGGGGTTCCTGGCGTCCGCTCGATGCCACAAATGCCCCCCGTCGACGAACTTCGTCGGCTACTACAAGGACAAGCTGGAGGTTAATGACCAATGACTATTGAACTCGACCCAACTAATCCAACTCCTGAATCTCAAATCGTTGAGCAACAGGAACCGTCTATCGACGAAATATTCGATCAGGCAATGGCTAAGATTCACAGTCTCGGCAATAATGCTGAGCCTGTAACTGAACCTGTGACTGAACCTGTAACTGAGCCAACTGACGAGACTACTGAACCTGTAGTTGAACCTGTAGTTGAACCTGTAACTGAACCTGTAGTTGAGCCTGTAACGCCAACTGAGTCAACCGAGCCAACCAATCAGCTCAACTCTGATCTTCAGCAACGTTATTACAACTTCGATCAGTTCCTTCGCAATAACCCTGGAGCTGCTGAAGGCATCAATGAGTATCTCCGCACTTATGGGGCGCGACCCAGACCTGCCCCCGAGCCGACTCCTGAGCCTCTTCCAGATTTTCTTGACCCTGATGACCCTGTAACTGGTTATCTACTTGAGCGTATTGACCAGTTGCAATCTCAACAGCAACGGGTTATTTCGGAATCTAATGAGCGTGCTCGTCAAGAGGGTTTGTCTCAATACAATACCGCTCGTGACGTCTGGCAGACTCGCTACTCATTTTCTGCCGAGGAGATGAAAGCAATCGAACAATCTGGCGCTGAGCTATCAATCATGGCAGGGTTAATCTCGAATGGTATGTCTATTGCTCAAGCAACAGATCGTACCCTCGACACGGCCCTACGCTCTATCCCAGAAATCTATGACCGCTATATATCCGCTCGTACTGCTGAGCAACGTACTCGTGACAATGCCGATAAGCAGCATCAAACCAAACTCTCAGCCCTAGCAGGCCGAACGGGTGTAACATCAGTACCAGCTCCACTAGCAACCGCATCAGACAAGCGGGCAGCAATGGTCAATGATCTAGCTACCGCCCTATCTGGACAATAAGAAAGGAATAAACGATAATGGCAGCCTCTCCAATTGGCACGAATGTCGTTACCTCGATCTCTCGGCGTTACATTCTGCCCGAGGTTGCGGATAACATTTATAACTCTAACCCTCTATTCTTCCGTTTAAACTCTTCAAACCGGAAGGTTATTCAGGGTGGATTCCAAATTGAACTTCCCCTCATGTGGTCGTCTATGACGGCTGGTGGCCCTTATCAGGGTTACGACCTCTTGGACACCCAGCCCGCAGACACGGTTCAAAACTGTGCCTTTGAGTGGAAGCAGTATTACGTCAATGTCACGGTTGATGGTCTTACTCTTTTGAAGACCGATTCACCCGAAGCAATCGCCAATCTTATCTCGCTTGAGTTCCAACAGGCAGAGCAACAGATGGCTGATAACCTCGGCACTGGTCTGTTCTCGGATGGCATCACTAACCCGAAGTCACTCGACGGTATCATTGCTGCAATCGACACTACGCTCGTCAATCCGAATTATGGTGGTATTGCAGCATCGACTAATAGCTGGTGGGAAGCGAACCTTGACACGGCAACAACCGTGACTTCGCTTGCTAAGTATCAGGCGCTATTTGGCTCTTGCACCGCTGGTGGTCGTCACCCGACTATTATCCTCGGTACGCAGTCTTGCTACAACTACTTCTACAACTTGAACGCCACGTATCAGACTTTCCCGTCTGCTCCTGGTGGTCAGGATGAGCAGTTGGCGCAGGCAGGTTTCACTAACCTCCTATTCAACGGTGTTCCATTCGTCGTTGATTCCCACATCTCGGGTACGGGTTCTACAGGTAAAGTCTTTATGGTCAATGAAGACTATTGCTTCCTGTACGTTTCCCCTCGCTCAAACTTTACAATGGAAGACTTCCAGACTCCTGTTAACCAGGACGTCATGGTCGCCAAACTCCTGTGGGCAGGTAATCTTGCGTTCAACAACCGCGCCCGTCAGGGCAAGTTCACAGCGCTCACGAGTTAAGAGAAAGGTTCATTATAATGCCAGAACAGCAGGTAGGAAATCCCACTGGTGCCTATGTCACCAGTGGCCAGGGTCAAACCCCTGATTACGGTGGTATGTCCACTTACCAGTTTGTTGCAACTGCAACAATCACAGCAAACCAAATTGTTGCGTTTGATGCAACTGGTAACGGTACGATCATCCCTTGCACGGCAGCTCTTACACCAGTTGGTGTAGCACAAAATGCTTCTGCTGTAGGTGGCGTCGTTGACGTTTGTGTGCGTGGTTTTGCCACAGTTTTAGCAGGTACTGGTGGCATCACTAAGCAGACTCTCGTCGGCGTTCTCGCCGCTGGTGCCGGTGGTCCTGCTGCAGCGAATGCCCTCAACGTTGGCGTAGCTATCACAACTGCTACTGCCACGAATACGGCCATAGTCTTTGTGGACACTTTGTAATGTCCCTCGTCGATAATCTCTATCTCGTCACGAACGAAGATTCCTCGCCAATCGAGTTTGCGTATGCACGCAACTCTATTGTTATCGAAGCTGGCAAGCATGCAATGGTGCCGTTTGAGGCAATAGTCGAAAAGCTTGGCGATCCTCGCTCTGGACCAACGACTCAGAAAATTATCGTTGATGGTCGGGATGTCGGTCGTATTGCATCACGTTCATGGTGGCTGAAAAGATTGGCTACTTACTACGGGACTTATGATCCGACTGATGTAGTGGGCTTGAAAGCTATCATGCCTAAAGTTTCAGTCACAACTCTCGAAGGTGACGATCCTAAGTTCTCCTTCCCCGTTGATGACCCTGACTGCAAGTACCTATCTCCATCCACCAACACTGGCGTATCGGATGATGAGAACTTGCGTCGGGAACTAGAAAGCATGAAACGTCGGATGCGAGCAACTGAAAAATTGCTAGCTGAAAAGGGAATCCCCGAACCGGCTGAGAACATCCCTGAAGATGTACCGCCTGCTAATATAGCAAGCGCTCGCGGACAAGCTTCAAGTCTTCTAAAGAAGTAATGTTCCAATGACTGTAGGCCAGGAAACCGATCTGAGTCGATACCTGACCTACAGTCGGCCCAAACTCTTATATACACTAGGTAAAGTTCTAACCGAACTTCGTGGGGTCACCCAGGAATACTTTATGCTGAAAGGTGAAGAGACTCGCTCTCAAGCTCAAGCTTATATCAATTCTCATCCTGGTGACAACATAACAACTCGTAATGCAAATGCTAAGGTTGCTGGCCATGAAATCACAGCGACCTTATACAGCGTCAAAAACGAACTTGAGCAACTGACCATTGAGCGTGACTTTATTCAACTTCTACTCAACGAAAGGGCAACCGATGGCGAAGAAATCCTCCAAGAAAGCAACAATGCGTGAAGCTGGCAAAAAAAGGAAAGCTTCCCGTAAGTCTTCACGTAACGCTGGTATGAATCTGGTACAGTCCGGCAGGCCGTAATTTCTCATGCCTCAGCCTAATGCTGCTGGAGCTGACGGCCGAGGCGGCCAAACTTTACAAGTAGTTGATTTTCGAGCGGGCATCGTAAACAACTCCACTGTTTACGATGCTCCGTTCGTTCGTGTAAACACGATAGGGTCGCCGTTGTCGTTGTCTCAAGTGACAGCTTCAGCAGCGACCTATAACTGTATCGCGATGGGTAATGGCGGCTTAGCTCCCCTGCCCAAACCGCAGCCCTGGCAAATGCCAACTGTTGGTAACACTGGTCCATATTACGATGCAACGACCGGTGAGCCCTATCAGTTGTGTGGCGGTCTACTATTTACTGAAGCTCAATTTGGATCAGCAGCTTTAGCGTTGGAAACCCCTAAGTCCATTATCATGGCATTGCGTACGTATACTCCTGATACGGGTTATCCTCTCAACGTTCTCCTCGAATATAACCTAGCTGTAAGCGGATGGACTGTCATCTGTAGCGATGAAGCCCAACAACCCGCTCAAGCCTGCACAGGTTGGCTAACTCCCCTCTACCCATTTATCTCATACTACCAAAACGGTGCATCGCCTTATCTTACCGAAGGCGACATGGACCCTACTATTTTCTTCTCGACCTGGACTGGCCAAAAGGATCAAGGCGAGGCTTCGTCTAACATTGTCCTTGGTTATGACATGACACTTGATACTGAGATTACAAGTGGTGTCCATGTTAATCCTTTCTCGCCATTCATCCTTGGCTCTGGTCGTCGTGGTATCCTATTCGGTCATCAGCTTCGTACGGGATTCTGGCAAGAGATCGGCAATGGCATCTGTAATCTATTGTCTTACATCGACCCCGTACTATCTGATTGGCAGGCATCTACTAACCCTGATCGTGGAGTCAACCCAGATATCGGATTACAGTATGAAGTTTTCCAAGCTGTTAATCCATCATCTGTTACGGCATGGGGTACTTATACAACCGGTGACCTACTAGTCATAACGGATGAGGGGGGTGGCTTTATAGTCTCGGGAGATTTCTACGATCCCACAGTTACTATCTGCCCCGGTATTCAATCTTCTGGTGGATTAGTCGGTGTACCTGCAATGACCCCAAGTGGTCTTGTGTATATCTCAGCCGACAATGGCGCATGGGTTTGGGATGGTGGCGCTACAGCTACTAAGATATCCTCACAGATCAGCGACAACTTTTATGGTGCTACGGATGGCCCAGCAACGTCATTAGGGAACTATTCTCAAGGTTCCTTCTATTCCGTAATGTCCGATGGTGATTTGATCTTCTTTTCTAACAACTGGGTCTATAACACAACACTCGGCTCGTGGTGGCAGATCGGCTCTGCTGTCGAAGGTTATCCCTATATGTGGTACGTATCAGTACCAGATAATGTCAATGCTAATGAAGGCGGTGGGCGTACTCACCGTATCTACATGGCTCCTGGCGTCTTCAATGACAATGAGTTGAGTGTCGGCGCATATTGGGATAAGAAAGTTCCTGCTGATGATTGGCAATGGCAGTCCAACCCAATCCTCCTCGATGATGGATATATATTCGATATCCGCCAAATAATGATTCAGTTGTCTGGACCGGCTACATCCACGTTCACGATGACTCTAACTGATGCTGGTAACGGTTCGACCCTAGCTACGAAAACAATTATCCCCGATAACACTGGTCCTCAATGGTTCCGCTATAATACTCCAGCGACAACCCAATCATTTATCGTTACCATTAAAGCCATCGACACTGCTACTCCTCCATCAGTTCCAATGCTCATGTATGGCTTCGATATTATCTATAACACTCGCTACCCAGTGGCGGTTAACTAGTCATGGCAAACATCAATCTCCAGCTCCCATATAAAGACTTAACCGATAAGAAGACTCAAACCAACTTCTTGCAGATTCAGCGCTTAGTTAACAACACCGACTTCGGTGGCAGTGGTGGATATGCGAGTTTGACGGGACCAGGCAAAACCACGATGCCCGGTGATCTTTATCAAGTAGGTGGATTCGTTGTTGATAGCCCTGGCAATAGTGCCCCCATCGAGTTCAATATAGATCCTGGTGGTGTAATGCCTATAGAGTTATCTCAGAATGGCAACGGTGGGATAAACATTAACAATAATGGTACAGGCGGTATCACTATCTCTGATGTCGCTGAAGGCACTATCGGTTTCAACGCTATAGGTGGTAGCGTTTGGTTCGAGACTTATATCTTTGCCGTACAGAACTCTGGGGGTGGAGGTGGCGGTCAAATCAGCTTTGACGCTGGCGATTGTACTGCCTTCGCTAACTCCGGTATATTCCTAGCTACTGGTTCTCTTCCTATCTATGCGAGCAATGCTGCATCTCTAGCTGATGGTCGTTCAAACGGCTATCTCTACTTACTCGGCAACTCGTCCGGTCCACTATGTGTTACACATGATCCATAGTCAATATGCTATAATAGGAACACAATGTCCCTCACCCTATCTGAAGCCCAATCTATCGTATCCAATGCTCTTGATGATCCAAACAATGATTACGTCACGCTCGCTCAACTGACAAACTGGATCAATGAGGGATGTCTGGATATCGCGCGCCGTTCACAGACATTGCAGCAGATGGCGACAATACCTGTCATCGCTCTTCAAAACATCTACACGATGCCAACCAATCTTCTATCTGTGCACCGTATGGAGTACATCCCCTCCGGTCAAATCTACCCTAACCAACAAATATATCCATTGGTCTATCGCGCTATCAACGACATGGACCAGGTATGGGGTGTTAATCAAGGCTCTCAGTCCACCTATCCCCAATTCTTTACTCCTTGGTCTAATCCTCCTAACCTCACGGTCCAACTCTTTCCAGTCCCCGCTCAATCAGGGACACTCAATGTTTGGTACTATCGCACCGCCACTCCAGTAATCAATGGTGGGGATCTATTAGATGTTGTAGAAGGTTTCCAAGATCTAGTATGTATGTTCGCTGAATACATGGCCAAGCGTAAGGCTGCTGACCCGACCTGGAAAGATGCTAAAGAAATATACGAAGCCGACTTCCAAGAGTTGATAAACCGTACTCGCTCGTATACTGATCAAGCCGGTACGTTCACGTCTGGTCCAACCGGGCAACCTAACTGGCTATACGAGATGGGTGATTACTAATGGCACTGCCTAACTATGGTGTTGCGGCTAGCACTAATGTGTTTAAACCACAGACCTCGACTAATCCTTATCAGGCAATGGCCAAGGAATTAGGTGGTTCAGCCGCTGCTGCTATTGCCCAAAACAATGTATCTGCGGCTAATACAAAAGCTGCTGGTTTGAATCAAGGGAACACTATCTCCTCTGAAGCCCAAGCCCTACAGCAACAATCAGGTATCTCCCTTGGTCAAAATACATTGGCTGGTCAGAACATTGGCCTAGAGCAACAAGGTAATACACTCGCCAAACAACTGGCCACATACCTCCAAAATATCTCTACTCAGCAATATGGTCTAACTCAACAGCAACTGGGTGAGCAGGGTGCTGAGAATACATACGGTTATAAGACAAACACTGCTTCCCAGCAAGCTACTAATGCTGGTACTGGTGTCGTCGGTTCACCCGGTAACAAGCAAGCTATGGCTACACTTGCCAAGAACTATGGATGGTCACAGGCTGATGTTAAGCGCCAGCAGCAACAGGCTAAGCTAGGCTATCAGTCATCGACCGCTCAATATCAAACAGGTCAGGCTCAATCAGCTATCCAAACTCAGACATTGAATAATCTTGCAAAGTCTAACAGTATGTCTGCCGATCAAATAAAGGATTCGCTGACGACTGGATTAACCCAATACGGTCTTGAAGGTGCTACCAATGCTGATCAAGTTTTGGCGGCACTTGCTAATGCTAAGGCTACCAATGACACGACCATGATGGATGCAATCGCTCCAGTGTTAACAGCGAGCGGACTTAACTTCGGCAATCAAAATAGCGGTACGACAACGACGAAGAAAAAGAAGTAGGCGAACATGACGACTAAAAAGAAGAATACAACTTCAACTAAATCCAAGAAGGCAACTCCAGCCACAACCCCAACCTCATCTACCAATACAACTCCATCTACCGATGTAACTCCATCTGACATCACTAGTCTCATAAACGATGTCGGCGGTTATGGTTCGAGTTCTACCGGTGCATCAACTCCTACAGCTTCGACTAAAGCAGACTTGCAGATGCAAGCTGCTATCGCTAATTCTCTTGCTCCATACCTCAAGTCCATGTCTGCCTATAGTCAATCCGCTACCGACAATGGTCAAACCACCTATACTCCCGATCGTTCAATAAAGGATGCTGAGAATAATGACCTGCATCCCATTCCCCACAAGAACCCCGTATCCGCTGAGAACAAACAGATGGACCAATATCTCTCGATGATAAAAGACCCTACTGCTCGCGCTGATGCTCAGTCTGGTACGCAGGGACTTGAATCTGCAATCGGCGCTCTTCCTGGTGCTCTCAAACAATATAATGCATCTGCCGGCCCGTCCGATGTTATCAATATGCTTCTCAACGCTATCAGTTCACGTATTGATTACTATGGTAATGCAAATGCGCTACCGTATGTCCGCAATAATCCTGTTACCAATACCCTCTCCAATGTCCTCTCCTACGCTATCAATAACACAGATACCAACCAAATAATTCCTGAGGTCAACAACACTTCCCCTGCTGCTACTGCTGCTGCTACTCCTACTTCTACTGCTAAATCATCTACATCCACAGCCCCACTATCTGCTCAAGCAACCACTCCACAAACTGATTACCTCTCACCTTCTTCTGATCTATCGACATTTATTAAACTTCTTTCATCTCCTAACCAATCTTCCAACACCCAGACTCGTCCCATTACTTCTGGTATACCTACTGTGAATAAGTAATGTCCGGCAGCAAAGATGCACTCAACCAATTTTATGACACCTGGAAAACCCGTAAAGAATGGGCATCCTCTCACAACATTCCTTTCTCTGCTTATTCTTCTGTAGCTTCTGAAGCGTACAATCGCTATAAGCAGGGTGAGGATACTGAGTCTGCTGGCGCAATGTCTAACGATGAGTCCTATCTGACAATGGAACAGGTAGCCTCGGGCAAGCAGATAACCTCGACGCCATCCACAACCCCTCCATCTATCCTCTCTAAGAATTGGTATGGGGCAATAGAGAATGATGTTGGCGATCTCGGCACTGGCCTCTATCACCTGGGCTTGGGTGCCGTAAAGCGAGCTGGCAGTCTAGCTCTCAATGCTCCCGCCAGTTTCTCATACGCCAAACAACAATTGAGTGAATTGGCGGCTCCCTGGGAACAAATGTTAACTGGCAGCGTCAATCCTCAAACGATGTCATCTTCCCCTGTTGACAACATGATTCCCGGTTGGACTGATTACTGGAATGCGCAAACCCCCGCTGGTCGTCAACAGATGGCCGAGCACCCGATATCCGACGTGTTGGACGTGTTGGGTCCCAAAGACCTCCATATGGCCGCTGAGTGGGCGATACCCAAGATTGCTGACCGTTTACCCGATACCGCCACAGCGTACCTCTCAAAGCTCCACGATGCGGCTGATGAAATCGGTGTAACTAAGTATATGCGTGAAGGTCTCTTTCGTCCAGTCAATGCTCTTACAGCGAAGATGCAAGCAAGTTATTTCGAGTTTCTAGGAAACAACATCTACAAAATTGCTAAGGGATTAGAGGGTAACGACCTCACCGATCCCACAACTGAAGTCGGTCAACTCCAGAATCTAATCACCAACTTCTCCTATAAAGGTGAAAATTTTAAGACCTTCGATGACGTCATCAAGTCCCCTAACATCCCCGATAAAATCAAGACTGCATATACTCGCTACCAACACTTGCAGCTTGAACAACTCCAACGTGAATCTGATGCTGGCGTAATGATGAAGGTCCCCCATCCGACTACAGGCGCAGAAGAGTGGATCAGTTATAAGTCTCCTCTCGTCAAGTATCTCAAACTCAATGATCGCTTTCTCGAAAAAATAGACAAGACAACTAAACTCCGTGACGTTGCTCGTGATACGTTCACCGCCGATCACGCAAAGTTCACCAGTCCTACATCAACCGATTCAGGTCCTCTCGACTCGATCATGTCTGCATGGACTCAACGTACCGGTCAATCTCTCTCTGATTCTCTCCGCTCTCAAGCTACTGATTTACTCCACCGCTCATCCGAAATCTTTACTGACAAGCACTCTGGCGAAGACTTCGATGGTACCATGCGTAAAGCATTCAGTGGTCATACCCGTGCAATGTCTAACCTCGCACGCAATCTGAACAAGTTGGCTGACCAGTTTGACTCTCCCGACTTCGACAACCTCTCCAATCTCAAAGACATTCGCAAGACTCTCAACTCTCTCAACACGTCTCTTTCCCATATCAAACACGCAGCCGATGATGATGCAATCAAGACTCTCCGCTCGACAATCGCTGATGTCCGTGATCAACTCTATAAGCACTCTCAACAATACAACAAGCTAACTGGTGGCGGATATGTTGACGATGATGGTGAATGGGTCCAACCTAAGAACGCTCGCCGTTCTATTATGGGTGATCGTGCCCACGCTATAGACGCTCACGACCGTTACATGAAAGGGTTATTTCAACGTGCATGGGATCGTAATACTATCGAGAACTTCCATCCTTGGGTAACACGTTTTCAGCGTGAGGCTTGGGAGCGTATAGCTCGTGAGGGTCGTGACACTGGCCGCTACTCCTACGGTAAACTTAAAGACGACTTCGCTATCCCCGTTGACCCTGACCTTGCTGGTAAGGTTTACGATATGGTCGCTGCTGGCTATTACACCGACCCAGATGTCCAAGCCTTATTCGCCCCATTCGCGAATAAGATCAAGTCCGACGCTATAGCCGAAGCAGTCAAATTAAAGGAAGCTGGCTATCAACCCCTCTTCGTGCACTCTGTCCATGATGCAGCCGAAGGTGCGCGGCTAAGATCAAAGCCTTCAATGAGCTTTGAGCGCCTGACAACCCCTGCTGGCGCATTTACCCGTTCGATGGGGATAACATCTAGCATATTCTCATTTGAGATGGGCTTGGCTAAAGGTGAACTCGATCTCCTCGTGTTGCACTTTCGTCAGGTATTCTACGATAATTTCCTAACCCATCGCGACAAAGATGGAAACTTAGACGATGCCTCCCGTGTTAAAACTCGCACTATGCTCTACAAAAAAATGAACGTAGACTACTCCTCGAAGCCTGACTACACTCTCGGCTCCGATGCCATGCTTGATGATTGGGCAAAAAAGAATGGCTGGCAGCGATTTGATCCTACCGACTTTCTCCCAAATCGCAAGTCAACCATCCAGTCATTGGCTGATGCCACCTATATTCGCACTACAGACCTTAAAGCGATGCTGAAGCTAGAGCACCACTTGACGGGTGAGTTCGGCAAGCTTAACGAGTTTGCTCAACACGGTATGAAGTTCTATCGGCTATCGGTACTTGGCCTATCCCCTCGATTTGCCGTTCACGTCATCGCTGGTGGTGGCCTTATGTTGCTGCTCAAGACTGGCCCTGAAATCTTCACTCATGATTATATCGCTGGTGCTATGCAACTTGCTGGCTGGCATCCTAGATGGGGCAACTGGAATGAGCATGATGAAGGTCTTCTACCATCCAACATATCGACTAAGACTGCTGAATCCAGCATCCAGGGCAAACTCGTAGACACCTATGACAAACTTCAAAATCAAATGAACGGTGTAACGGCTGGTCGCTTATTCCATGATGAGATGAAAGCAGACATGGACAGTGGCAGATATCATCCTATCAAAGGTTTTGAGTCTAAGGTCATTGACCCCTACCAACACTTTCTAGCGCTCACAACTAAGTTCTATCACTCCATCGCATTTCTGTATGGCCAAGAACATTATAAGGCTGGTGACCTTACAGCTTTCGACCTCGAAACAGCAGCTAAATGGCACCAGACGCCCGAAGACTATTACGGTGCGAAATTCTCTTGCGAGGTTCTAGCTGACCACTTGGCTCAGTCCCCACTCGAACAGGCTCTCATTCAAAACTACATGCCGTTCTTTGGATGGACTAAGCAGGTAATCCGTTACGTTATGCGTTACCCGTTCGATCATCCTCTCCGTGCTGCTATCCTATCTCAATTATCAGAGTTAAATGCAGCCAACAACTCCAATCTCCCCGACTATCTCCAACGTCTACTATTCCTCGGTCAACCAGACTCCGAAGGCAATATCCAAGTTATCGACTATCGCGCATGGAACCCATTCCGTGACGTTGCTAATTATATGTCGCTCAAAGGTTTCATGGCCGGTCTAAACCCACTGCTCCAGGGGATACTTGGTGGGTCTGGCGTTAACCCTGAAACTGGTGAAACAGCCGAGATGTACCCCACCCTACAATACTCTGACTTCTATGGTTCTGATCAGATATCTGATACGTCCAATACAGTTAGCGATATCGTCTCAGCCGCATCTCCCCAGCTCTCTACCCTCGAAATGTTCATGTCTCGTACCTCCTCAATGCGTGCAGCAATGGCCACTTCCCCTAACCCTCACGAGACGATGTGGCATGACATCTTTGACCAGCTTGGTTTTCCTTGGGTGCCTTACACTATCAACGTTAAACAAACTCAAGCTCGCAAATACATGGACATCTACTCCGAGTCAAGCGCTGCTGTCCAAAAGTCATTGGGTGCTGACACCGGTGTCAATGATCCATCAGCGATCCAAGGTTACGGTGGCTATCTACCTCTTCAAGGATATAACGTAACCCCCTCTATCATTAAGTCAATCATCGCCCAATCCAACGCTGAGGGTTCTCCCGCTATTGACATCCTCAATCTCCCCTACGCTCCCAAATACCCAGTCTTCTATGGTACCAATGTACCTGTTCTACCCGAATATAACTCTGACGACTACGCTTAAACCAGGTGAATGAAATGTCAGTAGTGCTTCCCCTACGATTCGATTTGCGGCCCGCTAGTACCTTGCCTAGCCCAACACATCCAGACCCCTCTCCAAAACCCCCTACGCAGCCACAGACTCCAGTAGGCTGATCTCAATGCCTCGCATCACTCGTCTTCGTCATGTTCTCATTAACTCGGCTGTCACTCAGCAGACCGTAGCACGAGAGGCTAATGTCCCAGCATCAAAACTATCTGCCTACGCTCTTGGTCGTGCTCCTATCCCTCCCCATTATCTAATCCGCTTGTGCAAGTATTTCTCTCTCAACCCTGAATCTCTCCTCGGTTATATAGATGCTGAGGACATAATCGACTGGCCAAAGGAGTCACGCTCTAATGTATAAAGGTATGGATATCTCTGGTTGGAATCATACTCATCCGATCATTTGGAAATTGATCGCCGGTCAAGACATCAAATTCGTCATCGAGAAAATAACGGAAGGCGTCACCTATTCTAACCCCTACTTCAAAGATGACTACGACTCCGCTCTTGCTCAAGGTATCGTCTATGATGCGTATGTCTTTTGGCACCCTTCAGACTCCCTTTCTCAGCAGCTCGGTTTTGCACGCAGCCATCTAGTCGGCACAACTGCTGTCCCTGAACTTGATCTTGAACTTATCAACAACAAGTCTTGGCCACAATTGACCGAGCAAGCAATCGCTTATCTCCGCGCCGAGCCTAATTCTCTCCTCTACGCCAGCATCAATTTCCTTACCAATATGAATTACCCCACTTGGCCAAAAGATGTTCGCACTAACCGTCTTTGGCTTGCCGACCAATCCATAACTAACGTCCACAACCTTCCCTATTCTCCATTAATCTGGCAGTATTCTTCAACTGGTAAAGTCGCTGGTATCAGTGGCAATGTCGATCTCAACTACTTCATAGACGAGTCCATATTCCATCTCTGGACTAACCATTTCCTTCCCACCCAATATCCTGCAACCCCTGTACCATCTGTCCCATCAACCCCTACCCCTTCAAAGGAGTCAGATATGTACGTAGTCAAAGCAATCAACACTAAGGGTCCGTGGTATCTTGTCTTTGCCAACCCTAATTCTGGCGAAGTCGCACTTGTCAAAAAGCCTATTCAATCTCCTGAGGCTTTGACTGCTGCTGCTCACATAGGGGTCCCGATTCATAGCGAGTTGTCGCTGGAAGACCTCAACTCCATTGCCACCATTGCATAAATGTCACCCGATTGGTTAGGAACAATTGCTAGCGGTGTGACGGCCGGTGGTGGTATTGTCATGTTTTTTCGTTGGCGTGATAGATGGGCAATCCGTCATAACAACGATATGATTCGTAACCAGAAACTCGACCAACTCCTAACCAATAAAAAACTCGATAAACTTCTTACTGCTGTTACTCCTGATGGTGGCCAGTCTGATAATCTTTCTGACACCACTAATCGTATTGAAGCTCGACAAATAGTCATTGAGCAAAATGAAGATGATATGGTAGCCAACCAGGATCATATGGTAGCAAACCAGGAGGAAGCAGAAAGAAGACAGGAAACTCTATCCAAAGAACTCTCCGGCCATATCGGTTGGGCAGAGGCGACGGTACGTGAAATTGACCGCCGTATAGAAATTGTCGAAAATCTGAAAGGGCATACTCATGACAGTTGACCAAACTCCAGTCGTACTCTCTAATTCATCCCAGCTCATCTCGTCCAACACCGCTGATGTCCCTCGCTCAGTAATCGCTTGGTGCGCTAACCTTGTCGAGACTTGTCATAAGCAGGTAGCCGCAGTCCTTGGTCTACTTGTTGCTGGTGGTATTATCGGAGTACCTGCTGGTCCTAAAGTTGGTGCTGGTCTATTCCTCGGTTATGCGGCTATAGCTCACATTGCGGATAATCTTTTCCATACCAAAAAATTCGCTACTATCGCTACCGATCTCACCGATCTCTCACAGACGATCAACGGCTAATCGTATTACCGTATTACCGTAGTACGGTATCCTGTGTATATGCTGTGTGTTTAGTGTGTGTGTGGTGTGTGGTGTGTGTGTGTGTGTG
>QGNH01001244.1_pt1 | contig 35030 bp, 49 predicted proteins | sample 1735481 | NCBI WGS metagenome assembly QGNH01 (sample SAMN09239004, study PRJNA386568) | Viral metagenome, whole genome shotgun sequencing project. | reverse complement strand
AGATTTTGGTGGGTAAGGACTTTCTTTGATGCTCAAGAAGCCGCTCTTATGTATCCGCAATTTGGTGACGAAATTCTCTCTCTTCCTAAAGGCACTTATCGCGATGACAAATTTTACTACATGCCTGAAGTCTATCAAATCCAATTTCCAAATTTGATAGCTTTTGATGAATACTGGTATTTGACAAGCAGAGAAGCCACATTCCTAGTCGATAAAAAAACAGAAGAATGCCAAGAATTTCAAGGAACCAAAGATCAGCTAAAAGAGATTATGCAGGCTTTCAAAGGAAAGTTAACTACAATTAAAAAGCAGGTTCCTACAGTACGCAGAAGCATTATTTTAAATGATAGAGTCATTGTAGATGAACCTAACCCCTACGGCATGGATCGCTACCCCGTGGTGCCGATGCTCGCTTTCTTCACTGCGGATACTCCATACTACGCATACAAGTTCAATAGCCCGATGACTATGCTCAGAGATTGTCAATATCTTTTGAATCGTTTGAAGGTTTCCAATCTCGAAATCCTCGATGCTCAACAGCAAGGCTTGAAGGTCAAAAAAGGCGCTCTTGTTACTCCAGATGATGCTCTAAATTCAGGCCATGGTCGAGTTCTATCTATTGATCCCGACTTCTCCATGGATGACGTTCAGCCAATGCCGATTGTGCCTCCTTCTCCGGTCATGTTGCAAATGGAAGAGATGCTCAAGGGTATCTTTTTCAATATCGCCGGTATAGATCCTAATGCCATGGGCATGGATATCGATGACAAAGCCGGGATCATTACAATGATGAGACAAGCTGCTACAGCTCGAAACCTTCAGAGGCTTTTTGATCAAGCCGATGAATCGCAAAGAATATGCGCGGAGATAGAAGTAGAATATATCCAAAAGAATTGGACATATGGAAAAGTTCGTCAAGTCATCGGTGAAGAGCCTACAGCTGAATTCGATAGCAAAATCTTCTTTAAATATGGCTGCAAGGTTGTTCAAGCAGCATTAACAGAAACACAACAACAATTAGAATTAGCTCAGTTACTTCACTTCCAGCAATTATATCCTGATTTGACTCCTCCAGATGAAATCCTTGAATGCCTAACGATACAGAATAAAGATCGCATCATGGAAAAAGTCATGGCGCGTCAGAAAGCACAGCAAGAACAGCAACAGAAAATGGAAGAGTTGCAAATGCAGCAAATCCAAATCGATAATATGACTAAGGTTGCCTACGCACATAGTCAGGAAGGTCTTGCTAAAGAGCGTGTTGCTAAGATCCAGACAGACAGTGCGGTTGCTCAAGATAAGTTACGTCGCGCTCATCAAGAAGATACGGCGAGCTTACTCAATGTTGTTAAAGCACTCAAAGAATTGAAAGGTATGGATTTAGATCATCTGCTGACACAAGTTCAAATTCTGAATGAGATAAGTCCTGTTGCAAATCCAGAGAAGGAAGTAGTTGCAAATAATCAAAATGTTGCATGAAAGTTAAATTAAAGATAACTAATTAAAGGAGCTTATTATGGCTAAGAATTATGGTGGTCGTTCTGAAAAAGGTCAGGGGGGTTACAAAAGTCCTGGTGAAAAAGGGACAGCAGGATCAAGAAATGGTGGTATGCCCAACGGGGACATGGCTATGGCCGGTCTTAATCAAGGCGATATGAACCCAAGAATTAAAGATTATCAAAAACCAAGTAAAGACTTTTCTCAAGAAGGCTTTAGCAAGACTTTGGATTACATCGAGCGTCAAGATAAATTCCAAGGCGCAGAAGCTTCAGCTGTTGAGAAACAGGCTTATCATGGGAGATATTCTTAATCATGGCTAAATCATCATCATCATCGTCTTCATCCTCGAAAGATAGGCCAGGTGGTATAGAAATCCAAAGAGGGCCAATTTCTATGGATGAGCAATATTCTATGGCGTTTCCTAGAGAACCCGAAAGAACGCGCGAAGATATGCAAAATCTACAAGATAGACGCTCTGGGATGACTCTGACAAAGCATGAGCCTAAAAGATAATAATATTAACAATGATTTGCTCATTTACCAAGCGTAACTTGAGTTTGGGGTACGCTTAAAACGCGTTGCCCCCTTTACCGCATCATGGCATATTAGCTCAGCAGCAGAGCGCTTTGTTCCACTGTGATTGATATCTAGTTCCGCAAAGAGGTCGATAGTGCTAGTCTATCATATGCCATACAATTTCTATTTGACCGAATTGTTTCCTCTATGTACTTTGTATTATTAACACATACAGAGTGATTTACATATGCCAAAACAAAAACAAACTCTTGAACAAGAAATCAACGAATTCCTGAACTATTGGGATTTAAAGCAAATGCAAGATTTCTTTCGTGATATCATTCCTCTCTTCGATCTTTATAATATTCCCGAAGAACAAGAGGATTGGGTTGAAAAAGCTGTAGGTGAAGACAATGTTTCTAACGTAAGATTAATCCGTACAGTTTACCTCATCTCAAGAATAGCTGAATTTCATGCAGGGAAACTTGTGGGCGTTAAAATGAACTTCAAAAACATATATGAGCGTATGGAGAAAGAAGGGACGGTTATTGTTGATGAATGATGATATAGATAAAGCAACTGAATTGACCATCGAAGATATAGATATCTTTGTCGCAAAATTGATGAATGGTGATTATGATATTAAAATGCGTCTTTGCTTCAAATGCAGCAAAGATTTTATTCCTAATTATCATGATTTTGAATGCGATGAATGTTATTTCTCTAAATGGCCAGAAGAAGAAAGAAAAAGGTTTTTTAGGAGTTTTTTTGAATGAGCGGTGAATGTGATAAATGCATTAAACATTCTGTAGATTGTGAATGCCATGATTTAGTTGATCCAAGGAAAAAGAATATGACAACATTAAACGAATATTTAGAAAGACTTAGGGAAGCCTTACCAGATTTTATTAAAGCCAGTGACCTTGTAGAACTTGGAATCGTAGGATCTAGAACCACCTTAGCCACTGATCGTCGAGAAAATATTGGAATACCTTATGTTCAATTTAGCAAGAATCGAATTCGATATCCTAAAGATGCAGTACTTAAGTATATAGCCGAGCACTTTAACGAGACTAAATAGAAGCATTTGATTAGGGCATCAATAACTTAGTCTTCTTCTGACCATCAGAGCTACCCATGAGACTATCTCCTCGATACAACTCGTTCTCTATCCAGTTTCCATCTTGATCTTTAGTAAATCCAAAATATTCAAGCTGGAGGTTTTCCCATCGCTTAATCATTTGAACTCGAGCAGGATCGAAAAGATCTGGACTCATGAGAATATTCAACATGGCCGATCTATGAGGCAATTCCCAACAGAAGTAGACATCATCATTCGGGAAAACATGAAACACCATTGTATCCTGTTCAGGATATGGGCGGTATTTTGTAATCTTCCGAATACGAGCCAAACCCCTTTTCATCATCAAGTCATATTTTTCATAAATGGCTAGATAAAAAGGTTTACCAACAAAATCAGGATGCGACCTTCCTTGCTGAATCGCTTCATTGATATCTACAACTAGATCTTTCTTTATTTCATGACTTACGTCGCCTATTACTACGCCTCTCTCGCCATTAATTTGCGCGTCTCTATAAATGGCTCCTGCCGTCTTCCGTGTAGGGTCAATATGTGATTGATTTTCCATAATATACTAATCTATCTCCTCTGGAAGCCAGGTGTCCTTATCTCTAATACGCCTAGTCCAGTGATTTTTTAATTGTTTCTCATGACCTTTCTGAGCACATTCTTTTGAACAAAAAACCGTTCTCTGACGTTTTTTCTCGTTCTCTTTTCTTATTATTTCGTTCTCACAAGTACGACAAATCAAAACCTTCACGTCTTGCTTTTCCGTAATATTTTCCATCTTTTTACGATAAGCGCAACGAAAACAATATTTATTATTATTTATAAAGTCGTCTTCATTTCTATCTATTTTGCAACTATCGCATATCATGTAATCACTTTTTATTGGACTTATAAGATTTTTATTAAACAAAGTCAACAATAGGCGTACATAAGGCGAACTAGCCCTTCGCATTGGCGTATTTGTGGAGTTAGCCAACCACCGAACAAAAAGAGGAATTCAATGACAGAAAGTCAAAACCAGAACAGCGAAATTCAAGAGGTAGCGCCTCAGGTAGAAACACAAGTCAGTGAAATAAAAGAGACTCAGAGCAATCAAGAGCCAGTCACGAACCAGCACTTGAAGGCGATGCGTCTTAAGAATGACCAACTCGAAAGAGAACTGAAGCAATTACGAGACAATCAGATGGCCATAATGCAAGCACAACTTTCAAATGCGCCAGCTGCTCGTCAAGAGGTCGATGAATTCGATAAAATTGGTGATGATGAGTTTATTCCTTTTAGTAAGGTGAAAAAGCTGGCTGAGAGAAACTCTCAGAAAGTACTCAAAAATACCGAAGAACTTGTACGTCAAGAAGTCAAAAAAGCTCTCAAGACACAAGAAGATAGTCAATTCCTAGATCGCTTGAATCGTAAATATTCGGATTTCTCCGAGATCGTCACTGCTGAAACTTTATCAATTTTAGAAGAAAAGGAACCAGAGTTGGCGGCTGCGATAGGAGCATCGAAAGATGGTTATCAAATCGGAGTTCAAAGCTATAAGTACATCAAAGCCATGGGGCTTTCTAAAGAAGCAAAAGAAGGTAGAAGAGAAAAGGAAATAGACAAGGCTATCGCAAAGCAAGAGAAGGCGGTTACGTCTCCTATGGCTTACGACAAGCGTCCTATTGCCCAAGCTTTTCAACTAACTGATGCCATGAAGAAAGATCTTTATCGCGAGATGAACGGATATGCTGCAATGGCTAGCTCGGTTCCCGAAATGACCTAATAGGTCTAAGGGAAATAAACAATGACAGTATCAATTGCATCGTTGCCTCCACAGATACAACAGAGGTACAACGCAAAGCTTTTGTCAACTCCTGAGCATAATCTGATTCACCAGCTTTTTGCTACACCAGTTGAGTTGCCAGACAATAATGGCTTTATTGATCGTCAGTCACGTTATGACAGACTAGATCTGTTTGAGGTGCCTCTCGATGATGGCCAAAACAACCCACCACCACAGCAGCTCAACAGAGTCGACGTGGATTGCCGAGTACGCGTTTACGCTACTTATATCGTTTTGACCAGACAGGTCACAATTACTAACGAAGATCCGGTTCTTAATAGTGCCGCGGCTCGTTTAGGACAGTCGCTTAACATTCTAGGTGACTTTAAATCTTCTCTGATTGACTTGGAACTCCTCGCTGCTTAAGCAGACGGACAACAAGGGGCAAGCGAAAGCAGCCTGAACGACTAAGTGAGAAGACCTCGAAAGAGGAAGCGATAGTCTGACCTCTATGGAGACATAGAGAGGTCGATCCGAAGAGGTTGACCCGCCTAGAAATAGGTCAAAAAAAAAGTAACAGACGGTAGAGAAACTCAGGACGCTCTTCAAAGAGATAATCTTGAGTCGAGTGCAAGTATTATAAACTGCGTTGGTGGAACTAATGGTGATATCCCAACAGAGATGACAATCTCAGATGTGGATGACGTCTTCACAGTTCTGCAAAACAATAGCGGTGAATATATCACCAACATTGTTGAAGCTGAGCTACGTTTTGGAACATCACCAATCGGCGATGCATATGGTTGTATGTTAACGACTAGGATGATTCCTACGTTATATAACATGACTGGATTTATCAAGAAATTCCAGTATCCAAATATCTCTCAAACTTTGAGTGTGGAAATTGGCGGAGCGAACAACATTCGTTTCTTTGCTTCTGAGCAAGGTTCTGTCACTCCAAATGGCTCTATGCTTGGTAATGATATCGCAAATTGCTTCGTGAGCGCTAAAGAGGCTTACAAAGTTGTTTGGCAAGCAGGGGGTAAAGCACGCTTTATCTACCTACCGCCAGGGTACAATAATGATCCATGTATGTTGAGACATACAGCAGGTTGCTCGTTCTATCAAGGACAGTGCATCACTAACGATCTTTGGATTCAAAACCTACGCTCAACAGGAATCTAAGGAGGATAAATAAATGTTACCATTTTCTTTTATTGGGTCTTGGTCTTACACCAACCCAGCAACTCCAGTTGCAGTTAATATCCCAATGACAGCAAAACCCGACTGGTTTTTCGTTAAGGATGTAACGAACTGGGGCGCACAAAGCACAGCTGCTAATCCGATTTATGCGGAATGGTTCAGTGCTACCATGGCACAAGGTTCATACCTTGCTTTAGGACAACCAAGCTCTACAGGAGCTGGAGTCACCACATATGCTTCTCAAGGCACATCGGGCGGCTTTACATTCATTGATCAAGCTAACCCTCCAACTTTCACAAAAGTTGCGGTTACAACAGTCAATGGAACCACGTTTGTTGTTGCGACAGCAAATACAACAGGAATTAATGTCGGCGATTTCATTCGCTTATTTAACATTGTTGGTGGTCAGCAAATCAGCGGACCAAACCTTTATCAAGTTACAGCCGTATCAGCTGGCGTAAGCATTACCTTAGGGTTTGCTGCTTCTGCTGCTTCTGCTGGATTAGTTGTTGCCAATGGAACAACTGGGTTCTACCAAAAGGTTTATCCTGGCTTCTTCCTGCCTAATACATTGCCAGTTGCTTACATTACGCAAGCGACTCAAGCAGTTGTCTATTTCTTCAGACAAAACCCATATACACCAGGTGAACTTGTAGATTTCCAAATCCCAACACCTTACGGAATGATTCAATTAAGCAATCTGACACGTAAGGCCGGAAGTGGCCCTTTTACAAATAACCCATCCGGTGCAGCAAGAGTCTTGAGTGTTGTTAATTCCGCAACTGTCTCATCGATCACTATCGACGTAGACACAACCGGCTTTACAGCATTCCAATTCCCAACTTCGGCTGCCTTTGCAGGTGGAGCTTCTCCAGCTGTGTGTATGCCTGCCGGATCAGGTGTTGTGCCTCTTAATGGAAGTGCAACAATCCCTGCATCGCCTCCAGGAACAAACCTTGCTGACGCATTCGATAACAGATCGCAATACGTCATGAATATCGGTTTATCTGCTGTAGGAGTCGCGAATGCGAACATGCAAGTGTTTGCGTTCAAGGCTGATTTCGTCAACGGAATCACCAACGCATAATTAAATTGAGAGGGGTTTTTCCCCTCTCTCCAATTAAAGGATTCATATTCATGGAAGTAAGAGAATTAAATAAAAAAGCAAAACATACGTTACCACCAGCTGAAAGAGATGAACTGGTTAAAAAAATGCGTAAAGAAGACGATAAAATCCGAACTGGAATGTTTGAGTTCTTAGATGCTCAAGGCGGATGGTTTGAATTTTCTTATAGAAAATATCCTGGCGAACCAATTCAGATGATTAAGTTGATTCATGGTGAGATTTGCGATTTGCCCATGGGAATTATCAAGCATTTGAACAACACGAAAAAGAAAGTTCGGCGCTATAGCATGGAATTGCCAGCAGCAGGACAAAGGACTCCTCGTAGTTATGAAGTTGTCTCTAGGCTTAGATTTACTCCAACAGATGTGTTATGACAGCGCCTTATAATTCAAATTATGGGCCTCCTTTTGGTGCGGATTTTATTCCTAACCTGCAATACATAACTAATATCACTCAATCCAATCCTGGAGTTGTCACTTTTACGACTGATACAAATTTTACCATTGCGGAGTGGATTAGTTTCCGTATCCCTCCGTCCAATGGGATGATTCAGTTAAATAATCAAAAAGCACAAATAATCTCAATCAATGGAAACATAGTAACAATAGCTATAGACACTAGCAATTTTTATCCTTTTATATCTGTAGAAGACCCTCAAATTCCCTGTGTTGCCGTGCCAGCAGGCTCTGGGATAATACAAGGAACTACGACGGTCACATTAGAAGATGCATTTGATAATAGGCCGGTTTTATGACAGTCACATTTGTCCCCACATATCCTCTATTTCCGACTCTAGCCGATGCGATAACTAAGACTAGAAAACTGACAGGTTCTAGCAATGCTTTTCAGGTAACGGATGCATATATCGTAAAACAAATGCATAGCTTCTATGCCTATGATTTGCCGGCTAAATTCAGATCTCTAAAGCTTAAAGATATTTATACCTTTACAACCAATGTCGGCCAGGATGTCTATCCTTTTAATAGCGAGCTTTACATTACTGTAAATAATCCCTGCTATTGTGCTAAGAGGGAGATAAAACTATTCCATGATCCTTGGCAATTCTATGGAGTCAATTTCAACTGGCAACAGCATGGAACTTTTGCTTCAGGAGATAATACTGCAGGGCCGTATAGCGGCTTTACAATTGCAAGACCTTTGATAGCCAGCGTCAATAATGATCCAGGAACTCAGACTAATCGGAACCTTTTCTTTCCTCAAGGAAGAGTTCAAAATATCCTCATCACAGCAAATGTTATCGGGCCTAATGGTATTGGCCAAACTCAGAATGTCACGGACGATGGACAGGGTAATTTAATTCAGATTTTCCAGACATCGAATAATGGTAATCAAGAATATGGATGGACGTACTATCGACAGTATGCTTCGTCAACACCAACTATCCCAGGCAATGCAACGATTAATTATCAAACTGGAGAAATTACGGGTCTTGTTTTTGCTGAAGCTATTCCTGACGGAACACCGATTCAAATTCAATACAACCCTAAGAAATTCTCCATTCCCCTTGCAATCATGTTCTATCAGAACCAGTTCACACTTTCACCAGTGCCCGATAAAGGCTATACGATCGAAATGACCTGTTATCGTCAGCCTATTCAAGCTCTCATAGCGTCTGACATGGCTGGCAATCCTGAACTATCCGAATGGTGGGAAATTCTATCAGTAGGATCCTCAAAGAAAATATTCGAGGAAAGGCTAGATTCTGATGGTGTGCTTTTCATCGATAAGATGCTGAAAGAGCGCTACGACATAATCGAAACGCGTACCTATGCGCAAATAGGACAAGAAAGGATCTCAACACTTTATACCGATCAACTCACTTACAACTATGGTTCTAGTGGATCGGGAACATCATTTGGTTCTCTATGAAAAAGAAGCAAAATAGAAGTCAGCCACAGAAGATACCAAATATTAATAAAAAGAAAAAACTTAAATCATTGCCAAACAAGCCTATTCCTCTTGGAGGAGGGCCATTTGTTGGGCGCCATACAACAGGGTAGATTATTTTATGGCAGTCATTAAAGGAAAAGAAAAGAAGTTAAAAAAACCTCTTTCTCCTGCGAAAGCTAAATTGAGCAAAGAGTCGAAAAAGAAATTACGCAGACCACAAGATTGTCAGCCAATAGCAACTGTTTGCGTTAGCTAGGAGTTTAAATGCCAATTCCAACATACACGCCAGGATATCCACCAGATGGTGGATCTTTAGGGCAAACGAAAGTGACTATTCGAAATAATCTCGACGGCACATTCCAAACTCTAGGTATTGATCACGTCAATAACAATGGTCAGCCAGGTTCTCAGCCGGCCGGTTATCATACGATTATACATCAAGTTCCTCAAGCAGCTGTCACGACCGTCACGGGATATAATCAGGTTTTCTCTGGAGTTCCTGGCAACCTTACCGTCAATGCTACGACTACACCTGCGATACCATCTGGAGGAGATCAACAACTCTATTCCTTGACTGGTGGAGGCGTTCTTGCACAATTAACTGGATATAATGCGGCTAATAATGGATTTTGCTGGGCCGGAGGTATCCTTTTTCAATGGGGCGTTACTACTGCTTCGACTGGAGATATCAACGTACCCTTCACTCCTGCTTTTCCTAATAATGCATTCAATGTTCAAGCAACAGTTTTAAGGACTTTTGGTACATTTACAACCAATTTTTCAGTCACTAGTTTGACTAAGACAAACTTTGTAATTAACAACGCGAATAGTTCTGCTACAAATTTAGCCTATTATTGGTTAGCTATAGGTAATTAATAATGACTGGTTTTCATCAAGTTACAATTGGCGGTTATCCAGGAGGCGGTCTTACACAGGATAAAAAGCCTGCGCTTCTAGCCAATGAGGCTTTCTCTAATCTTGAAAACGCCTATATCTTCCGTGATCGGACAAAGAAAAGAGATGGCGAAGTCCCCATGGGGCGCTTGTCTAGAATTTTTTCATCTATTTCAATTGGAGACAGTTCAGCTTCTCCTTGGACTTTCAATCTTTATACCGCTCTGTCCATAACTCCTGAAGCTAACGCAGAGATTGCTCCAGGAAGCGTTACTATCACGATTGCGACTCTTGCCACTCCTTTCATTGATCAAGGCAATGGAACGCTTACAAATGCGACTGCTGACAATTCAGGCATTATTAACTACATGACTGGTTCCGTGACTTTGACCACGACGGTAGGTGCTGGACATGCGACCACAGTATCTCTGACTTATTACCCGGCTTTACCTGTCATGGGAATCTTGAAGAGGGATGTCGCAACTTTTGGTATTGATGCTACCGTTTTTTTCGATACTAAATATGCCTATCAATATATCAACGGGTTTCAAGAATTAGCTCCTGGCACTACATGGACTGGAACAAACACTGACTTCTTCTGGGCGGCAAATTATCAAGGGGCTACTCCCGATTTAAGGTACTTTTTCGTCACGAATAATAATATTGATATACCTGCTACTTCTTACGATCCAATAAGATTTTACAATAATACCGCTTGGACAGATTTACAACCCCTTCTCACTGCAAGCATTACCCTATGGCAAGCTCTTATTATAATCCCATATTATGGGCGCCTCTTGGCTCTAAATACTTGGGAAGGAGCAACAACTTCGACTTACACAGGCGCAACTAACTTCTTCGCTCGATGCCGCTTTAGTCAAATAGGAGATCCTACCGATCAAACGAATGGATGGAGATCTGATATTTTCGGTCGCGGAGGATTCATCGATGCTCCTACAAATGAGGCGATAGTAAGCGCAGCTTTCTTTAGAAATACTTTAATCGTCTTCTTTGAATATTCTACATGGCAACTTAGATATATCGGCGAATATGGACTCCCTTTCATCTGGGAGCGTATTTCTTCTGATTTTGGAGCCGTAAGTCCTTATAGTCCTATTGTCTTTGATCAAGGCGTCATGGTCATTAGTGATAGAGGAGTAATTCAAGCAGCAGCCAATGGAGTTAGTAGATTAGATGAACAAATTCCCGAACAAGTCTTTAGCTTTGAGATTCAAAATAGCGCTCCTAATTTTGTTCATGGTGTCAGAGATTTTGAGAAAGAACTTGTCTATTGGAATTATTTAGATACTTCTAATGCCTCAACAACTCAGACATATCCCAATACAGTTCTCCTATTCAACTATCGAAACAATACGTGGGCAAAATTCCGCGATACCATCACTTGCTTTGGAACCTCACAATTCCAATTCGGAATTACTTGGGACAGTTTCACAACTCTCTGGGAAAGCAACGTCACTTGGGATAATGTAGATGATCAGCAATATGTCGACTATGTGACTGCCGGAACTCAGCAAGGCTTCATCAACATCTATCAGAACCCAGATGCTGAAACCCCCTTTGGATCTCCAACGCTATATGCCAATACCATGGCGATTACTGCTGTTAACTTTTCTACAGAGCCTACGCAAATCACCATCCCAAATCATAATTTAGCAAATAGTGAAATTATTTATATCGAAGGGGCAATCTGGCTTGGCACTGATCCCGGTTTAAATAATATGATTTTCAATGTCACTATTAGCGATAACGATCCGAATATTATCACTTTATCAACCTGGGACTTTCTATCTCAAAACTACGATGCTGTTGATATCAATTCTACGGCGGTTTATTTGGGCGGTGGACGTATAACCCTCCTTCCGAAGATGAACATACAGGGTAAGGACTTTAATCCTTTCCAGGGGCAAGGAAAACAATTTAAGCTTTCTTTCATAGATTTCCAATTAGATTCAAATTTATTCTCTCCTGCCATTACCGCTACTACTGTACAGTTATTTGTAAACTCTTATTTAGGAGAGCAAGCAAACCTAATCAACACAAATCAAGAGCTTATCAATTCATCCCAAGCCTGTGGTTTTATCACAAACGCAACTCAATCTAATCCTTGTAAAATCACAAGTCCTAATCATAGCCTTACCTCTGGAACTCAGATTTACATTGCTAATGTTCAAGGAATGATTCAATTAAATGCGGTCATTTACCCAATAACCGTGATAGATGCAAATAATTTTACTTTGAACGGCTTGGATTCAACCGGCTTTACAGCCTATACCAAGGGGGGAATATGGAATACCTCTTCGGTCGATGGTCAAGTTTATATCCCTGGCTCGGAATATGCATGGTATCGCTTCTATAGTACTCAATTCGGTCAATATCTACGCATTGGCTTGACTTATGATGATAATCTAATGAATCAATTAGCCACGCATCAAACTCCTTTTGAGCTTAATGCTATGAACATTTGGTTCCGCGAAGGTGGCCGTTTAATCAATTAATGCACATATATAAACATATTTGAACACTATTATAAACATATGAGAAACAGAGATAAAACCATGACTTATGAACAAATCCACAGTGTCTTAAGAAGAAGAGAAAGTATATATATGTATTATCTTATTAGAAGGCTGTGGAAAACATCATGACTTCCTCAAGCAATAATCCTCTAAATACAAATCAACTCCCTGTATCGCTAGATGTAAATCCTGAAGATGAAGGCTTTGAAAATATTTTATTGCTCTATCTTCGTAGAGTAGCTAATGCCGTAAATACTAAAGAAAGTGGTCTTTTCCTTTTGCAGGAGAATGCCAATTTCGAGCAATGGTTTCAAAATGGAAACCCTCAACAGAATAGAAATGCCTATAGAATCACTGCTGATTTGGTCATGCTAAATGGCGGAAACATCCCTACTGGAGCGACGAGCATAGTTCTTTCGGCAACAACTCAGCCAATGAACATCATGGGGTATCTATATCCTGTTCAAGGCTTTGGAGGAGCAAAAGATACTAATGGCCTTTCTTATTTCTTAAACGATCCAGACCTTTATGTGAGATATAATAACTCGACAAATACAATTATTATTCAAAACAATTCAGGTAATGCCCTGACATGGTGTGTATGGGTCATGGAATATTTGAAAAACTGAGGTAAAAAGAACATGCCGAGTTTTAACGATTGGATCTTCGGAAGCGAAGATAAATTTACTAAACTTCCAAATGGCAACAAACAGCAACAGGGCTTGCATAATGATGTCATTCAAAAAGCTATGCAATCGGGAGCCGGAGGTGGTGGTTATGATCTTGCAAATCAATATTACAATAACCTACTCGGCCCAAATCAGGGACAAGCTTTCAATCAATTCTCACAGCCTTATATGCAGCAGTTCAATGAGCAAACTCTGCCGCAGATAGCTGAAAGGTTTGCTGGTGGTGGCGCTTTATCATCTAGCGGCTTCGGGCAAGCTTTAGGAGGTGCAGCATCCGGTTTACAAGCTCAGTTAGCTCAATTATTCTCTCAGCTGCAAGGAAACGCTGCACAGCAGCAATATGGTCAATATAATCAAAACGCCCAGACAGGATTAAATTATCAGCCTTTTTCATATCAACAACAGCAAGGGTCGGGAGGACTTTTAAACCCTCTTTTAACTGCTATAGGAACATATGCCGGTGGGCCAATTGGTGCTGGCATAGGTAATCTAGTTAGCAGTGGAATCAGTAGTTTATTCAAAAGTGGTGGGGGCGGCGGCGGTGGATCATCCGGAACTGGAGGAATAAGTGCAGGAAGCGGTACGGGCAAATATGGTTTACCAAACTTTTTAGGTATGTAATATTATGGTTCAAGTTTTTCAAACAAGTAATCCCCATGGCAAATTATCCGAAGCTCTCGGTATGAGTCTAGGTCAAGGCATTGGAAACGGTTTAAATACCTTCTTTGCTAATAGAAGCCTTGATAGCGTCATGCAGGATAAAGCCCTTGAAGGCGCTCCGCAATCCAAGAAATTAGAAGCAATACGCTCTGCTCTTAGTCCCTATGGTGAGAAAGGTCAAGAAATCTTTCAACAGCGGATGCAGATTGAACAATTAGAAGCGCAAGAGAAAGAGAAAAAAAAACAAGAGGGTATTCAAAAACAAAAAGGGAAAGCTGTTGGCAAATATCTTAAAGGTGGACAGTTAAGTGAAGATGAAGAAAGCCTTTTTACTCCCCAGGAATTTGCTGCACTGCATAAAGCTAAGAATCCTAAACCTCAAGGTGGCCTAACAGGTCAGGCAATTCCCCCTGAAGTTAACCAAGTCATGAGTCAGATTTTGAATAATTCCAGAGATTTGTCAGCTGATGAATTAAAAAGCGCCTTTGATCAAGCGCAAGTTCCTCCTATCTATAGCAATCCTTATGTTGAAAATCGTCGTAGAACACAAGAAACAGGCTCAGAGCATGATATTAAATTCCATCAGGAATCAGCAGATTTTGATAAATCAGTAAAGACACATGCAGATACAGCTCGAAGACAAATACCTCTTATAGAAAGTGGTATAAAGTCGGTTTCTGAAGGTAAAATTAAACCTACTAGTCTAGCTAATGTTTTCAATTTATTTGGCGATACTGGAAAGAAAATAGCTAATGCATTGCTTTCTAAAGATGAATCAGCTCTTTTAGGATCTATTCCTGAGTTTTTAGAAGGAAGAAAGGAGCTTTTCGGTGTAAGATTATCTGATGCTGACTTAAAAATATTGCAGGATAAATTGCCCGACATTGGAAAAAGTAAAGAAGCAAATCTAGCTATTCTTAATTTAATGAAAAAAGCGGCAGAGAGATCTTTACAATTAGAGCAAATTGCTAACGAAGTCTTAGAGAAAAATGGCCTTCCCTATAGAAGTGGTAAGCTTAGACCTTTAGGTTATGAAAGACAAGTAGCTAATGCTTTTGAAGAGTTCCAAAATGAAGAAGAAAATGGCGTTTTAATGAGACTTCCTGATGGACGTCAAGTTCCAATTGAACGCAATAAAGTCAAAGAAGCTGAATCTTTAGGCGCAGTAAGGATAAAAAAATAGTGGATGATGATCCTTTTCAAAGTTTGATTAAAACCTCTCAAAGAGGAAGCCCAAGGGTTCAAACAATAGATAGTCAATCAAATCAAAATCTACCTCAATCGTCTCAAACATCTCAAACAAATAATGATCCTTTTCAATCATTAATTAAACCTACTACTCCTGAAGAGAAGCCCAGAGAAAGAAAATTGGAAGATTTAAATTGGGTAGAAAAAAACTTTACACTCGAAGGAAGCCGGCTTCAAGGAGAAAGAAATAGAAATACTCTTAAGGCAGGTCTATCAGGTGCTACAGCTGGCTTTTCTGAATATTTCGATTTCTTAAAAGTAGATTATGAAGAAGAAGGCAGTGGAATTGGTTATTTCGCAGGAGCTTTGTTGCCCATTAGTTTGACATATAAGGGTATAGGACTTGGATTTAACGTATTAAAAAATCTTTATAATTTTGGGCCAAAGGCTCTTACTGGTTTAGAGATTTTGCATCAGGGATTAACAGGGGCAACATATGGAGCAACCAAGCAAGCCGCAAACGTCACTCAGGGAAAAGAATTTGATCCATATGCTCCAGTAGAAGAAGGTCTTGAATTTGCCGCCTTTGGCGCTTTGCTTCATGGCTTAGTGAAATATGCTCCCAAAGCAAAAGATTGGCTGAGTTCTTTAAAACCAGGCCAAACAGAAGAATTCCTTCAAGGAGTACTTCCTTCCGATCTAACTCCCAATCAATATAAATTCTGGCAAAATGAAGTTGCTCCTGAATGGTTGGAAAGTTCACAAAAAAAATATCAAGATTCTGTAGTCAACGCTAATAAAGCAGCTGATGCTAAATATCAACAAGACCTATCAATAGCTAAAGCTAATCATGAAAGTGACTTATATAAAGCTAGACAAGAGAACAACCTTAACCAGGAAAAGTATGAACGATCTGTTAGGGAATATGAAAAAAATCTTGAAAAAGCCATGAATGAACATGAGGCAAAGGCTTCTGAAATTAAAGCTGAAAATGAGCAAATGACTAAAGAGTTCGAGGAAGCTGAAACATCTTTTCAGCAATTAAAAACAAGGGAAGCGGCCGTTGAAAACGCTACGATTCTCCGTCCCGGCGAAGAAAACCTTCCATATCGTCCTGCATCAAATAATATCGAGAATCCTTCTACATCAAATGAAGTCGGAAATATCATAAGCAAAAATGAGATGGTTAATAGTGAGAATATGGGAAGATCCCAAATTGAAGCTATCCGTGCTAATGATGCTTGTGATTACAGAGTTATAAATGAAGCATATGCATTATCTGATGAGTTGAGTAGAGATGTATCCGCTTTTCATACTGATTTAATAAATCAACTACAAACATCTGCTCGCGAACTTCAGGAAATTGCCCACCTATCTGCTCCTCAGACACAACATTTACGTGCAATTGAAGATATTTTACAAAGACTTGGAACTTATGGAGAAAATGGACAAATTACAGGACTTTTAGAAGTAAATAATCATTTTTTGCATGAACAGGCAAAATCTTTACGCTATGTCATGGATTTCACTTTTGAGCATGGTAATACTAGAGGCATCTTTGGTAGAACTGTCGGACAACTTGAAGAAGCCGCTGAAATTGCCGCTAGATCTCAAGGAAATGATGCTGCTGCTGATGCTAACATCAATGCGAGAGGGTTATATCGCCAATGGGCTAATGAATATGATAATAATTATATTCGCCCTTTTAGAGATACGAAAAATCAAGATTTTAGCGGTGTAACAAAAAGACTAATTAATGATACCGACGAGTTTAATGCCGTAAATAGAATTCTCTCTAAATCAAATGCCGGTCAGCAATTATCATCAGCGACAAGAAGAGGCTTAGTAGAAAATAAACTACATAAATTCCTCGAAAATCCCCATGCAGCAAATGGAAGAGAATTTGAGTTAGCGATTAGAGAACTTGGATCAGCTATTACACCTCAAGAAGCTGGGCAAATAAGAGAGGTTTTTCGTAATGCAAGAAATGCTCCGCAGTTAGTTAATAAGCCTCCAAAACAACCTTTCTTGAAACAAATTGGAGAAGCTAAACTACCAGAATTTAGAGGTGAAACTCCGAGAGCGAAAGAAGTCACTTCGGCTAAAATTCCTCATAGAGAATTCAAAGAAACTCCTGAAGTTAAAATTGCAGCGAAAGAGATGAATAAAACCCCTTCGGAAATTAGAAATTTAGCAGAAAATCCTGAAGGGATACAAAAATTGAAAGAAAATGTTTCTCCGGATGTATTTAAAAAAATTGGTCAACAGAGATTAAGAGAAATATTTTATAAAGGAGACGTGAATCCAAGAAAAGTCACGGGAAAACAAATAGCTCAGAGACTAAATGAAGGACATAATTATGAAATCATGTCCGAATTTTTAGGGGAAGCAGAAGCTAAGGAAACCTTAGAAGCAGCACAAGCCTTGCGTGATAGTCCCTTTACAAAAGAAAATCTCCTTAAGCTTGGAAAAAACATTTTAGCAATAAAGGCTTTAGTCACTTTAGGAATTCTCTAATCAGTTAAAATAGACCATGCTATTGCTAATCCTATAACTTTAAATCCAAATATACAACAAATACAAAATAAAATAATCATAATTAATCCTTATACGGGTCTTTGCATCTATCATCAGCCATACAAACTCCGATAGGCGTCAATTTATGCAATATCTTTATTGTTCCTTCATGCGCTTTGAGGACTTCTTCGATCCTTTTGTATGCGTATGGTGATTCGTCAAGATCTCCTCCGCGCACTTCGACACCAATTTTTTTAATCCAGATATCGTGTTCTTCACGTTTGACGAGACCTTGCGTGAGCTTCTTTCCCGTTTTTCTACAGGTTTTTCCTTTGGCTTGAGTTCTTCCAAGTAGACGTCCTGCTCCGTGAATAGTCGAGCACAGAGAAGCTGCTGATTCAGGGGATTCAACTCCTTCGAGGATAACCGACATATCTCCCATAGATCCTCCAACAAAACCTTTTTGACCAGGAAAAGATGGTGTTGCGCCCTTTCTGACGACCCATAGATCTTTATCAAAATGTCGCTCTTTCCAGGCAAAGTTGTGATGGTTATGGATTTCTTCCAAAATTTGTCCTCGAAGAATTTGCGCCACTCGTGAACATACCCAATCTCTTCCAGCGTAAGCATAGCGACCAGCAAGTTCCATGCATTTGAGATATTGGGTTCCGAGGTCTGAATTCTCATCAAGAACGACCGGCTCTGCGTGGACGCCATCTTTTCCTCCTGCCTGTTTTATGAAATGTGTTGCAATACTATGTCCAAGTCCTCTACTTCCGAAATGAACTCCAATCCATATTCTGTTTGATTCATCTGTAAAGAGGTCAACATAATGGTTTCCTGATCCCACTGTACCGAGTTGAGTTCTAGCTTTGTCTTTAAGTCCTTGTAACACTTCAATTTCATTCCAGATTGGGTCATCGAAAAGGCTATGCTCAACTTTTTCATCATTTTTTCTTCCTACTCCAAAGCTAATCTTGCTCTGAATTTCATTCATCGTCCTATAAATGTTATCTTTAAGCTGTTCAGCAGAACAATCCACCATAACAGCCTTATTACCGCAAGCAATATCAAATCCCACGCCGTTAACGCAAATCTTCCCTTGGTAAGCAATAACACCTCCAACAGGAATAGAATACCCAATGTGATGGTCGGCCATGAGGGCACCGTAAATCGCACCATACTTCATAGCCTCCTTCATTTGTTCTACTGCTTCAGGTAGAGGATCCCCCCAAACCGGAATTCCATCAATTAGATTCATTTTCCCTCTCAATTTTCATCACACAAATTCATTTTGTTTTGTTCTCACACATGCTTTGTAAATGCAATCTCTCTAATTCAGAATAAGCAATCCTATAGGGCGACTTTTTACCTAAACCGGGTCGACTGGCGTATATCTTTCCAGCCTTAATGGCTCTTCTGACGCTTCCTGGATGCATCTTCATGATCTCAGCAAATTCTTCAACAGTAAGATAATTCATGCTTTTTTTCTCCATAATTATTTGCATCACATAAGATCATATTGTTTCATATTGAACATTATAAGTCAAACTTATATCGAACAATATAGATTAACATTGACGTCTGTGAAATTTATACAGCAAATATGAATTTTAAAACACTAAATGGAGTTGTCTCTCATTATGTCTAAAATGTTTCAAGTTTATGGAATTGGTCAGGCTCTTATCCCAGTATTACCCCCTCCTCTTCCTTTCGAGAATCCACCAACAATCAATCAAACTAATTATGAGATTGGACAGATGGTATTTACACCACCTAAGGCGCCTACAGCATTTTTCCTTTATGGGGGAGCAGGCAATTGGATTGAGTTTGCCACTAATACAGGAGCAATTGTCGCTATCAATGGAACGGCTAGTCAAGTCACAGTCACTACAGTCGCAGGTGTGGCAACTATTTCTCTCCCTGCTGCTATCACAACACCGGGATCTTTAGCGACTACTTCCACTCTAGCTTCAGGAACGACTCTAGCTGCTGGAACAAGCATGTCGGCCGGTACTTCGATCACGGCTGGAACCTCGCTGACTGCGACATTGGGGAATATCACAGCTACCAATGGCAATCTAGTCCTAGGAACAGCTGGAAATAAGCTCTCGATCGCCACTGGAACTAATGCATCCGTAGGTACTACAGCAGCAATGTCCGGAAGCCCTGGAGCAGTCACAGTATCTTCAACCGCCGTAACCACCTCAAGCATCATTCTATTTAGTAGAAATGTTACCGGAGGTACTCCAGGACAGGTTTCAATTACAGCCCAATCGGCGGGAAGCTTTACTCTGACTTCGACAGGCAATGAAACTTCAACATTTAACTATTTGATCATTAACTAATTATCGGAGGGTTTTTTATTATGGCTTTTACAAGTCAAGCAAGAGTTGACACATTAAGAACGGTAGCTTTTGGAAGCATCACAGGAGCTTATACACCTGTTGGCCCTCCACTTGCATTTCAAGCGCGTATTATCTGCTTTACCAATACAACCAATGAAGATGTGACGTTCAGCATGGATGGCATTACCGATCAATTGATTGTTCCGGCCGGTAGCTTCAAACTGTTCGACATAACGACAAACCATAGACCTGTGAATCAGGATGATTTTTGTTTTGCAAATGGCACGCAGTGGTATGTCAAATATGCATCTGCGCCATCTTCGGGAGCGGTTTATATTGAAGTCGTCTACGCACAACCTTTCTAATTTGCCCTCTACCTCTATGAAGGCAGATGCAAAGCTTAATGCTCTTCTCAAACAGCAAGCGGAAGAGCATAAGCATCTTTTGGATAATCATAATAAAGAGATGCAAACTCTTAGGGATTCCCTAACAGTTGCTAAGGAGAAATTTGAGTCTATATCTGAGCGCAATGAGAAGGATTTAAATGATTTTCAAAAGAAGATGCATGATCAAATTTGTTTATTGAAAGAAAGAATTTATGCCGATGAATATATTATTTCTGAACAGCAGAAAACTATCAAATCGCTGTATCAGCAATTGGATGAATTTCATGAACAACATGCAAGCAAGTCTAGTATAGAGAAATTTAAGACAAACCTTCAATCGGCAATACAAAATAACACAAATAGTCATTTAGAAACCTTTCAGAAATACCAAAGAGAATTGGATACCCTGCTTCATGAGGTGAAAGAAGATGTGATCCAATTGAAAAAGTATATTGATCAACAGAATGATTTATTAATTCTAAAAATTGAAAGCAATTTCAACCTTTCACGAATAGATAAAGATAGTGTTCTAAAGCTAATGCAAATACAGGGAAAAAACACCTTCATCATCGAAAAAAAAATTGAAAATATCTACACATTAATTGAAAGAATAAACCAAAAAAAAAGAGGTGAAGAATCATGAGTCAGGCAGGAATAGTCGATTTCGAGGGTTCTCATCCTCAAGTACCAACAGCTTTTATTGCAAATATGGGGACAGCCGTTCCAATAGCGAATACTCTTGAAATTCTTGGTGATGCAGTACTTGCTCATAGCGTTCCTTTGCAGACCGTGGCATCTGGGAATACAATCTCTATTAATGTTCAATATGCCTCAGCTGCTGCTTCATCAGTCGCAACAAATGCCGGTATTGCTTCTTTTAATTCAGCTCAATTTACTGTTGACGCCAATGGCTTTGTTTCCTTCACAGGAGGCGCAGTTACTGAATCTTTCGAGGTAGATGCCTTTACAGCTCCCGGAACTAATCCAGTCGTTCCTAATGGCTCTGGAATGGTCATCGTAACAGGTGGTCAGGTCGCAGCTGGCACAACGACCAATGTCATAAGAACCGATTCCCTAGCCGCCAATACCTACACAATTCAGATTCAGAGAAGCCAGGCCGTCGCTTCTTCAACTATCGGGGACAATGGAGTTTCTCACTTCAACTCGACTTACTTCACCGTGGACGCCAATGGATTTGTCTCTATAGTTCCTTCGTCTGTCGGAAGTTCTGTCACTGTAGACACTTTCACGGCCCCTGGAACCAATCCAGTCATGCCAAATGTCTCAGGCAATATAACAATCACGGGAGGTCAAGTCGCAGCAGGAACGACCCCAAACGTCATTAGAACGGATTCCCTTGCGGCCAATACGTACATCGTCCAAATTCAAAGATCTCAAGCAGTAGCCACTTCGACGGTCGGAGATAACGGGGTATCCCACTTCAACTCAACTTTCTTCACTGTAGATACCAATGGTTTTGTCTCCTTGAATGGAGCAGCTGTTGCCGAGACAATCACGGGGAATACAGGGGGCGCTCTTTCTCCCACGGCTGGAAACTGGAATATTCTAGGAACCTCAACGGCGCCTGGTACAGTCCCAGTCGAAACTTCAGGAACTGGAAGTACATTAACGGTACAGGTGCAAAAAGCACAGGCTATAGCTTCCACGAACGCCACGAATGTTGGTCTAGCTGCTTTTAATAGTGCTTTCTTCACTGTCGATAGCAACGGTTTCGTTTCATTAAGCGGTACAGCCATCGGAGAAACGATAACAGGCAATGTCGGTGGTGCTTTATCTCCTACAGCTGGAAATTGGAATATCCTCGGTACTTCGACAGCAGCAGGAGCCACGCCGGTTCAGACATCGGGTACAGGAAGCACTCTCACGGTTCAGGTTCAAAAGGCGCAAGCAATTGCATCCACAAATGCAACTAATGTTGGTCTTGCAGCTTTTAACTCAGCAGATTTTACCGTTGATGCTAATGGTTTCGTCACGTTGGCCTCTGGGTCCGCAGCTGTTCAAACCCTAACAGGCAATTCCGGAGGTGCAATTAGTCCAACGGCCGGGAATATTAATACTGTCGGGACTGGAAGCATAACGGTTGTGGGATCGGGATCCACTTTAACAACTCAATTGACTGGCCTGACTAATCATGCTGTTCAAGTTGGTGCTGGTACAGCTACCCTTACACAAGTCGGCCCATCTGCAACTGCCGGATCGGTATTGGCCTCTAATGGTGCTTCTTCAGATCCTTCATTTCAAACTATAAGTTCTCTAGGTGGTATCACAACTATTACGGGTAACACGGGGGGAGCGGAATCGCCTTTGAGCGGTAATTTCAATATTCTCGGAACTGGAAGTATTACCGTCGTAGGATCAGCTAACACCGAAACCGTTGAATTGACCGGATTGACCAATCACAATGTGCTTGTAGGAGCTGGAACCGCAACGATAACCAATGTTGCCCCTTCTGCAACCGCCGGAATACCGCTTATTTCGGAGGGTTCAACTACTGATCCGGCTTTTGGAACCGCTGTTGTTGCTGGCGGAGGAACAGGAAATACAACCTTTACTGCCTATTCTGTTATTTGTGCCGGGACTACAGCAACAGGGGCATTTCAAAACGTCTCGGGACTTGGAAGCACTGCACAGGTTCTAACCTCTAATGGAGCGGCAACTTTACCCACTTGGCAAGCATCTTCTGGCGCTAATGCTTTTAATTCTATAAATATCCAAACTTTCACATCATCAGGCACATATACCCCGACTTCGGGAATGATGTATTGCATTGTCCAATGCATAGGAGGAGGGGGAGCTGGTGGAGGAGTAGCCGCAACAGGTGCGGCCAATTATGCAGTAGCTGGTGGTGGCGGAGCAGGTGAATATTCTGTAGGGGCTTTTAGCGCCGCAACAATCGGAGCATCTCAAACCGTTACAATTGGCGCAGGTGGAACACCTGGTTCAGCAGGAGCCAATGCTGGAGGAACAGGCGGTACGACTTCTTTAGGAGCTTTAATTACTTCTGTCGGAGGTGTAGGAGGGGGAGGAGGAGCAGTTCAAACTTTAGCGACTTTTGAATTCGGTGGAGCCGGTGGCAGCGGTGGAACAGGTGGACAAGTTCGCATTGGGGGAACAGCTGGATTTTATGGTATTGGTCAACAAGGTACACAGCTTTTGATCGGAGGTTCAGGTGGTAATAGTCCATTAGGAGGAGGTCAAGGATCATTTTCAAGCAACACAACAGGTCCGGCTGCATCAGGTTATGGCGCAGGTGGCGGAGGTTCATCTAATGGTAATTCTCAATCTGCAAAAGCAGGCGGAGGCGGAGGGAAAGGAACAATTATTATCACTGAATATATTCACTAAAAAAATATTGATAAAATAAACCGGAGAATATAAATGAATTATTTATTGTTGCTTTTGATCCTCTTAGGGGGTTGTCAATTTATTCCAGAAATGGCTAAAGACTTAGAGAGCATAGAAACAGATACAGCGATTAGAATTGAGGTTTCTAGGGAAACATTCCAAAAAGAAACTGATTTGCAAATCAACGTCAATGTCCAGAATAAGGATTCAAAAATACCTGTAAAAACATCCTTTCTTATAGAAAGTGAAAAACTAAAGAAAAAAAGGAATTCAACTATATGTTAGATAAAATCAAAGAACTTTTCAAAGAAGAACTGAAATATACTCACGTAGCTGGTCTTCTTCAACAGATAGCCAATGTTGTGAATATCGTTAATGCTCAATATATGAAAGAAGATCAAGGAAAGAATGCTGCTATTGATGCCATTTGTGAAATTTTACAGAGCCATAAAGATGTACCAGCCTCAGCACAGCCGGCCGCGACTCAAGGGGCATCTAATGCCGCTCAATAAATCCGGATCAAAGAAATCTGTTGGTGAGAATATTAAGACAGAAATGAAAGCGGGCAAACCAAAGGCCCAAAGTGTGGCCATTGCTCTTAATGTAGCAAGAAAAGCCGGCGCTAAAATCCCTCAGAAAAAAGGAAAGAAGTAATTATTATTATGGATAAAGCCATCAAAAAAGAAAAGAAAGCTATGGATAAAGGCATGAATAAGCTCGCTGCCATGGATAAGAAAAATGACAAGAAGCATGAGAAGAAAGGCATGAAGAAGGCTATGAAAAAAAAAGGCTGCTAAATGCAAAACCCTATGGTAACTCAATACCATAGGGAATTTTAAGGAAGAAGATTTTAGATTATGCAACTAAAATTTTCCAAGTAACAGTTGAACCTTTTCGATATTTATCGAGATCTAAGGCTTTAATTTCAGGGATTTCATCATATGCCACACGACCGCGAACTGTGGTCTTCATGACTCTCACTCCTTCTCCCATACAACTTTGATCGCCTGAAAGATTCAAAAGAAGTCTCCTGTATTCTTCTTTACGAGCTTCTAATTCTTTAATTTGCCAACTGACTTTTTTATAATCATTAGCAATATTAATCCAAGGCATATCATGAGACATGTCCTTATAGTCTGAATCCTGTAAAGCAGGCGCTTCATTGAAAGCTACGCACTTCCAGAATTCGCGAGCTTTAGCCAGGAATTTAGCTTCAAACTCTGGATCGGGTAGAACTTCAATACAAATCCCATCGACGCCATCAAAACTGTAATAGAAGCACTTTGAAGCTCTAGTAACAAGCAATTGATGTTGCATTTGATCCATGTAATATGGGGGTATTTCTCCTTTCTTAGCCATAGCATGAAGTTTTTCTCCTCCGCATTTGATCTCAAGGANNCTCTCGCCTCTGGTTCTAGTCGTTTTCCTCTTTCCATGGCCTCGTTACTTTTTTGCTCAGGAATAAGGTCTAGCTTTCTTTGCCAAACCTTATAGGCCGTTGACCAGGGAGAGGAACCCAGGATCGCTGGGCAGTCTGTTGCGGTTATGACTGACTTTCTCCAAGAGAGCCATTCTGAGGAACCTTGTTCGACTTGGATAATTTTCATACTACTACCGCCTCAGCTTCCTTACTTTGAACCTTTCCCGTGTCTCTTAATTCAAAAGTGGTTAATACTCCATTTATTTTTTTAAGAGTAATTTCATACTTCCTTTCTGACATTTCAAAAACAACACAAGATTGGATAGTATCAAAGTCATAATGAAGATTTCTTATTGTACAAATTGTATTTATTAAATCAGTACTTTTCATGTTATACCGCCTCATCAATTTTGTTTTCTTTGTTTTTATCATTCAAATATTTAATTTTAGCTAAGAGAGATCTTTCGCACTTTTCAAAACTATTTTCGGGCAATTCAGTAACTGAAATTGCATTGTATTCTTTTTTAATCCATGCATCAAAATTTGCAACACTCTCTAAGTCCAATTGACTAGTTAAGTTCAATAGGATTTTTGCTTTCTCACCGCTTAAGAATTCGGGTAAATACGACTCATCAACATTAGGGCTAACTTCAATGGCATCCGGGTCTTCAAGCGGTCTATCTGCTGGATCTACATTCATAATGTCCCACTTTTCATCCTCAGAGTAGCTATTTCCAATTACATCAGGAAATAGAGTCCTTGCTAGAGTTGACATGGCCCGATTGTATAACATTTGCTTAGGAAACTTCTTCCAGGTAGGAGAGTTCAAAAGCCCTGCGTTTAGAGCATCTTCAATTGTGTACTCAAACTTTACACTGTCTCCATTGTCTTTTCTTACTCCTATAATGACGCAACTCTTGTTCGTCCATTCAGGAATCTTAATGCTATGGCCCTCCTTGCGGATTCTATCAGCCATGAGTGCAGTACTCATGCTTATTTTGCCGTTAACGATATAAAAACCGCCATTGATAGCCTTCATTGGGCTTATCCCAAGGTCTTTCGCCGTGAGCATGATATTCATTAGGGTTTCTGGAGAACCGTTAGAGCTTCCTCCCTTTGATGCAATACTGGCAAGCATACGAAAGTGATCGATATCGTGAGCTTTCGATTGGTATTTTGTTAATGATGTTGATGTTGTCATAAATTTTACTTCCTTTATTTGTTGTTTTTGATGATATTGGCGTTAGCACGTATCCTTTTCATAGTGGGGAGAGGCTACAACCTCTCTCCGCCTCCCTACATAAAATCTGAATAAGACATTCCTAAACAGATCATACACACATTTGAACAAGAACATTCTTTTTGTTTTTCATCTTTTTGTTCTTTATCTTCTTGATAGTCGTTTAACTCCACACCTTGCCAAGATAATAGCTCGGTGCGACTCCATTGGTTCCAGTAAGCGGCTGTCATAATCCTAACTTCCATACATATATAGGAATTCTTTCAGCTCACTGGCCCTTTTTTGTAAGTCCCAGGAGACTTCCTCTAAAAATATAGCCTTAGAGGTATTGTAGTTCTTAGGATCGTTACAATATTCCTCAAGCTTTTGCGATGTCGAAACTATATTGGCGATAGCTTCGCTTATTGGGCTGGTATTCATTCGATTAATTTCCTTAATGTTTGTTGTTTTTATTGTTTTTGCTTGTTATACTCATTACTGTATCGGAATACCGAATTTTTGCACAACAAAAATAAATAAAAAAGAGGGATATGCTGAATAAATTTGCTATCTGGATGAAAAGCAATGATAAGAAACAGAGAGGCGTAGCAGAGAAGATAGGTATCAGTACCTCTACGTTGCATGATATACTTCGCAAGGGGCAGATGCCAAGCTTGCGTCTGGCTTATGAGATAGAGAAATACACACATGGGGCCGTGACAATCTACGATTGGATTGATCAGTCTATCCAGATAGATAAGAACATCAACGAAACTGTAGCCACAACTAAGACCAAGAAGATCAAAACATAACGAAAGTCTTGGCTCGTCTTTAAGCCTTCCAAAAGCTCCAAAAAAACTTCTTTCATACATAATCCCTCATACGAGGGACTCTATATAATAATCAAAAGATCTTGCAAATATATTTTAAGAAATATTATGAGGAGTGACGCCATTAAAGGGTGACGCAGCTAACGCCAATCAGCTGCGCCGTTTTTTTTGAATATGAATGAATACCATCAAAACGCCAAAAAGTTTCCGGAGGTTTACAGACTTATAAATTAGCCTATAAATTCGAGGAAGCGGACATTTCTGCGTCAGATCGTAAGTTATCCTCGAAATAAATACAACTAGAACATCTTGAGGATAATAACTTTGAAAAATCATCTATATAACTCCACAAAGACTATCTTTTTATGAGTAAGATCAAAAATAAGATTAAGAAAGTTGGAGAAATCAAAGAAAAGAAAAGCAAAATAAATCCTATCACTGGGAAGTTAAACCATATCAAAGTCCTCTATACCTACAATGACGTTGAATATGACATTGACGGTTGGGCGGATTGCATGAAATATCTACCTGCCGATTTTGACCTAGTTTACCTAAGACTTGAAAGAGAGAGGACAATACCAGGCTGGATCAGCGGAACGAATTGGGATGCTATAAGACTAAAATCGACCGATAAAGTTCTTTATTGGAAGAGAAAAATGGAGGCTGAAGAATAAGCATGGTAATAATAATGAAAGATTATAGTCATTTTCCCCCCTTTAACTACTTTATAAGGGTTTTAAAAAGCTGTCCTAAGTCAGCTCTACTCTATATCCAAATTTGGAAAAACAAAGGCAAATACAACAACATTATTGCCGACAAAAAGGATATCCGGAAGGACTATCTCATGTCGCCTACCATGTTTCGGAATTTGCTTTCTCCCCTGGCGTTTCTTAATCTAATTCAATTTGTTGAATCAGGTGAAAAATATCAAATAGAAATCCTAGGGACTAAGACAAATGACTTATGAAAAAGTCTATTGCTTAGGGTTTTATAGATGTGCTAACGTCGTAAATGAAAAAGCCTCGACGGGTAATCGAGGCTTTATTTTGATTCTGGGAGAATCGCTATGAGAGTCATGGAGACTATAATCATCATAGCATTCTCTCTAAAACCTCGCAATATTTTTATGGAGAGTTATGGCTGATAGATTTCTTAAACTTATTCCTTCAGATGAAACTCGTTATTTAGCCCGAAAACATCCCAATGCTTTTATACTTCTCTTTTTTATAGCTGATAGAGCTAGAAGAGAAAATGGTCATCCTGATGGATTGACAATCGGCCAATGTCATATTGGCGATCATAAAGAATATGGTCTTACAGAAAAAGAATATCGAAACGCTAAAAAGATCTTATCAGACCGAGGACATGTAAAAATTATTGAAACTTGTCGTACAAGAAAAAACAAAATAAATTCAAAAAGTACATTGAATTTCAAAAAAGACGAAAAATGGGCGGATAAAAGGGCGACCAGATCAACCACTATTGGAACTCTTGTAGAGCTTTGTATTTCATCATCTTATGATATAAATTCAGATTTAACCAACCATCAAAAGGGCGACCGAAAGGGCGACCGAGGGGCGACCGAGGGGCGACCGAAGGGCGACGAACAAGAAGGAATAAGAAGTATATCTAACGATATACAAGAAGATGCTCGGTCTGCAAAGCAGCCTCGCACAAAAGATATTTTGAATTTCAATTTTGAAAAGATGGAGTTTGAAGGAATCCTTGAAAAGGATTTATCAGACTGGAGGCTTATATATCCTCATCTTGATTTGATGGTTGAGACGCTGAAGGCGGCTCAGTGGCTTAAGAGCAATCCTTCGAAAAGCAAAAAGAAGAACTGGCGAAGATATCTTACCGGATGGTTCGGGCGCTCGAATGATAGCGTCGAGAATAAGAAAGCTTATCGTTCAGCTGGAAGCATTCAGCAAGATAGGCGAACGAAGGACATAAACGGCAATCCTGTCGACAGTCCGCATACAGGGAGGTTTTGACTATGTATCCCCCACTGACCAACATTCCCAAGCTAGAAGAAATAGACGACAAACCTGTTGAGTTTATGAAGCATGTGAATGAATTTGTTGCCAATCCGGTGGGATTTTTTCTCATAGCTGGAAAAAATGGCAATGGCAAGACTTTCACGGCTGAGGCAATTTTTGGAAAACATCTGACTCGCTGGAGCGACAATATGTTTTGGAATCAAGCCGATTTGCGTATGAAGTGGCAGGAATATTATGCTGAATTTCGCTCCACTGAGTATCTTTTTCGAGAGATAATCAAAGCTCCTTTGCTTGTCCTGGACGACATCGGAACAAGTCGGCCATCAGAGAGTTTTATGGAGTTTCTTTACAACATTGCAGATAAGAGGCATAAGCAAAAAAATACCCACGGAACGATCATCACGACTAACTTGAACTCTCAGACAATGAGAGAGATGTTTAGTGATGCTTTTGTGAGTAGGATTGCTTCAGGAAGATGTGTGAGGCATGATGGGCCTGACAGACGGGCCATAAATTTTTAGTAAGCTATTTAAAATTAGAGATTAGGAGTTAAAATATGAGCATGTTTGATTTTGTTAGTCATGAGAGATTTACAGACGATGAATACACGAAAGAGGCTGTGGTTTTATGCATCGAAAAGAAGCATAGAGTCACTTACGTAAGAAAAAAAATGCAAAATGGCGCTATGTTTTGGGATGTCATTTCAGCAGCGGTGAAAGTGAATGGTGAAAAGAAATATTTGAAATCATATTCACAGGATAGCAACTTTCTCCACGAGGATATCAAGCACTATCTCGAAAGCAGAGCTTGGGAAGGCAAAGGAAGTAATTCCGTTTTTTCGAAAAGCTCAAATACAGAAAATGACGACGCCGTACCTTTTTGACTTCATGAATGATAAGCCGAATGCCTCAAATTCTAACGATAAGGCACCAAGGTTAAACGATAATGGGGTAGGTGGTATGAAGACGCCAATTAAGAAAAATAAACGCACTGTGGTCAAAATAACGATGAATTCACAATTTAGCGAGGGAAAGGTCTTAATTGACCTTCCTTTGAAAACTGTGAGTGAAGCGAATTGTTTTGAGCCTTGGCAAGTCAAGCATGGAAGGCATAAAGAGCAAAAAAGGATCGTTTCTTTAGCTCTTAAGCCCCTGAAAGACAAAGTTAAATTGCCGTGTAAAATATTTCTTACTAGATTAGCACCTCATGAACTTGATACATTTGACAATTTGCCCATGAGTATGAAATATATTGTCGATGCCATATGCGAAATAATCACGGGCGAATATAGAGCCGGTAAAGCCGACAGCGATAAGAGAATATCGATTGCTTGCGATCAAATAAAAAGTCAGGCTTATGGCGTTAGAGTTGAAATAACGTTTGCCTAAAAAAACGATAATATCGGAGTTTAAATAAAATGTTGAAACCAGTTGGAAAACGTATCATTGTAAAGCCGCTTGAAATTAAAGCCGGAAGTCTAATAGTCACAAATGCAAAACCTTCGCAATTTCATGTCCTTGTTATAGGCGATGAAGTCACGAAGGTTATTCCAGGAGATACCATATTTCTTGAAAAGCATTACGGTGTAGAAATCGAGTATGAAAAAGAGAAATACTTAGTCATTGATGAATTTAGCATTTTAGCTAAAGTTTAAGACTAAAGAGTTATCTTTTTAGTCTCAAAATATATGGCCTTGTTAATATTTTCAAAAGTCTTATCTTGATCGATCTTTCTTTGTTCTTGTTCTTCAAATAGAGCTTTGCGTTTCGCTATATCTTCAGGAGCTTGAGAGATTAAGCTAACAGGGCCAAAGGTTGATTTTCTAACTTCAAATGTCACATGCTTCATAACTTTGTCATATGCCATGATTTCTTTTAGATAGGACTTTTGGAAATCATCTAAATATTCTAAATGTTGCTCCTTGAAAGCCTCAATTCTTTCAGTGCCTGAATTATGGTTTATTGCTGTACTTTGAACGTGATTGTTTTCATCAAGATATAACACAATGATAGGGCTATAAGTTGAGTATTTAGGTTTGCACCATTGGCCGGTTTTAGGATTGATAGTCTGACTTGCGAAACGTTGACCGCCATTCTTTGCTTTTTTGCTTTCAATCCAATAGCGAATTGTAGTTCTTAATCTGAAACCCCATGGATAATCAGCAACAACATAGGCGGTTTCAGGGCTTGTGTGGTTGTAGATAAAGTTTCTTGTTTCATTTTGATTTTGATTGGCATTCATGTTATTCACCTTATTTTTATTGTTTTTTTTAATCGTTTGTTTTTTTATTAAAAGTATTTTACTCGTCCGTTTTTTTGAATTTTAGCAATTAATTTTAATGGACTTGTTTTAATTTTAATTAATGCATCATGTAATAAATTAAGCTTTATTCTAGTCAAACGATCATCTTTTAGGGGATATTCCCAAATAATGTCGCCTTTTAGTATTTCATAAGTAAAACCAGATGATAAGATCACTTTTTCAAAGTCTTTCATAAAATCATCTATTGCTACTTTCGACATATCTTTCAAAACGCTAGGTTCGATTAGATCAATCATTTTCTATCCTTTTTTGGTTTAAAGTTTTCTAACTGTATAATCATTCCAATCGCAAGCGTCGCTTTCATCTTCAGCCTCTTCATTAGTAACGAGCCATTTCACCTCGTATTCGTTATTTTCTTCATCTATTGCAGAGGCAAAATAAACCGAAGGGTTAATTAATGAAGTAAAGCCATGTTCATCGACTTCCTCATATTGCGTTGAAAAATCCGTGCCTGCATAAGCTTGTTGAGTTTGGTAAAGGGTTTTATTTCCAAATCGAACGGTTCCATAATCTACTTGTTCCAACGAATCAAATTGGGATTGAATAGAAAGATTTTCTGTGTCCCAATCTTCCGCATCATTTACCCATTCATTAGCAAAACATATCCTCCCGGTATGCGGATGCATAAGTAAATCATGATCATTGTATCCAAAATCTTGTGCTTTCATTTTCTGTCCTTTTTTGGTTTAAAACTTATCGTTGCCCCCCAAAAAAAGAGAGACAAAGGAAGCCTTAAACTACGTGAGAGAAAACCTTGCGGTTGCCTCGTCAATAGGTTCGACGCCTATCAGCCAACCATTAAGGTTATATTTCTCGATCGAAAAGCGCCCTGAAATAAAAACTATGTAATAAGAAAATTCTCCTTCCATGAATTGAAGAACAGGTTTTCCTTTTTTAACTTTCTCTATTAACTTGTCGATCTTTGTCATTTCGCATCCTTTTGTTTGATATATGCCTATATTGTGCAATATAAGTTAATATAAGTCAACACAAGTTAATCATAACCCTTAATTCATAGACAAAAACCCTATTCCCCTGTTACCTTGACTAAATGTTTTTTTTTATTTAGTTTGATGATAATAAGATTAATAGGAGTATAACTAATGGTTAGGCCACGTGTATTTGCATATTCAACCGCGAAGATGATTGAGCTTGGACAAGAAATGGTCGAATTTGTTAACGAAAACATAGAAGATATCCTACATTTATCGGAATGGTATACGATCGAAAAAGGCTATACTTATAATGAGTGGAAAAACTTTATACAAATAGAAGAGTTCCTTCCATATTACGAGCAAGCACTTAAAATTATAGGTAAGAAATATGTCAATAAAAACAGCAACGTCCGGGACAAAATCTCCGACAGATGGCAAAGGATCTACTTCCCCGATCTCCGCGAGCAAGAAGATAAAGACGCCGACGATAATGAGCTTCGCAAAGCTACCGCCCTTAAAAGCGAAGCTAGAGCCATTGAGCAAGAAAAACAGAAAGTCTTAGAAGAAGTTCAGAGGAATAAAAGGAAGCCCAAATAAATGACAGAATGGTTTGGAATGCAATTGATTCTGAAAGAACAAGTAGTACCTATTGAACCATTTCCTGAACATATTCAACATTTCTTTGAAACATATGAAGAAATGTTGAGAGAAGTTTATAAACATAAAGAGAAAGGGAAAGACCAAATAAATGACAAGATGCCAACATTGTAAGTACTTTTTCCTAGCCCTATTGCCGATATGTTTATATTCCTCTGATTTTTCACCATATTCAGGGATATATGTACAAAATAAGTTCTTTTATGAACATTATCTTTCGACGGACTACGAGCTTACCGATCTAGGACGCTTGCATTTGCTTGGATTGCGTTATCTTATTGATATGAGACTAGAGGATCAAAACGCTATTTATGATGATTCCTGCGAGTTATATGATACTTATTTTGGCGATCAATATCTAACAGATGAATTCCACAGAAAATACGTGCCTCACAATGAGTGATGAATATATCCCCACGCAAGAGCAACTCAACAATACTCTGTGGCGTCTAACCAACCTCTATTACATTGCTGATAAGCATGGCAATGAAATTCTTTTCAATCTCAATTGGGCGCAATTAGATTTATATGAGCGCGAATGGCATCAAATGCTGGTGCTTAAGGCCCGGCAAATTGGGGTTACAACTTACTTTTCAATAAAATTCTTGGACGATTGCTTTTGGCATCGTAATATTAATGCAGGCATCATCGCGCATCGAAAAGAGGATGCCGAGGATATCTTTAAAAAAAAGGTTAAATACGCTTATGACAGAATGCCAGGATGGACAAGAACTTTTAACAGTGCAACAAATGATCGAAGCGGAGAGCTTGCTTTTGAAAATGGCTCCAGTTATCGAGTCTCTACAGGTTTTCGATCAGGTACTTACCAGCGTTTACTTGTATCTGAGTTTGGCAAAATTTGCGCCAAATCTCCTGACGTCGCTAAAGAAATCGTCACAGGAAGCCTTAACACAGTTTCTTCAGATCAGGTCATTGCTATTGAGTCTACAGCAGAGGGACGTGAGGGATATTTCTACGAGTTCAGCAAACAAGCTGAAATGCTCGCAATGCAAGGAGCCGATCTGTCGCCGATGCAACTGCGCTTCTTCTTCTTTCCTTGGTTTGACGAGCCCGGATACCGAGAATCAAGCTTGGCAATATCTGTGAGCAAGGAAACAAATGAATATCTAGATCAGATCGAGTTAGAGCGTCAAAGAAAGATTGACGAGGAACAGAGACGATGGTATGAGATGAAGCTTAAAATGCTTGGCGATTCTATGAAACAAGAATATCCAAGCACGCCCAAAGAAGCATTTGAAAGCGCTAATGAAGGTTTATACTATGGGTTTCAACTTGCTAAATTGCGTGCATCTGGTTCCGTTACTCGCGTTCCATATGATGATAGTTTGCTTGTTCATACCGGTTGGGACATTGGTCTGGATGATTTTACGGCCATTTGGTGCTTTACCCTGGGGCGTGGAGGACAAGTATCAATAATAAACTATTATGAAAATTGGGATGAAGGAGCAGCGCATTATTGTGATTGGCTTAATAAACAGAAATACAGATTTGGACGTCATATCTTCCCTCATGATGCGCGAAAAAGAGACGCTGGATCTAAGACACAGTATCTTGACTATGTTACGCCGCTCCTTGACGGCAAGTTTGTCGTATTGGACATCAAAGAGTGCGACAAACTGGAAGGTATCCAAACAGTCAGATCAATGCTATCACGCTGTGTATTCGATGAACAAAAAACGTCGAAGGGCTTTAAACACCTGGAAGCTTACAAAAAGGTTTGGGATGATAGGCTCGGATGTTATAAAAACACACCATTGCATGATGAGCATTCTCACGCGGCCGACAGCTTTAGATATCTCGCTGTAGGACTTAAAGCACTAGAGCGTAAAGATGGAAGAGGTGCTGATGAAGACATTAAAGCAGTGAATAAGTATTACGGTTTATGATCAATGGCTTGGGCAATGCAGTGGTTCCTCAGCAAGCGAAAAAA
>QGNH01000156.1_pt1 | contig 35036 bp, 48 predicted proteins | sample 1735481 | NCBI WGS metagenome assembly QGNH01 (sample SAMN09239004, study PRJNA386568) | Viral metagenome, whole genome shotgun sequencing project. | reverse complement strand
AAGAAAGTCATGGGCGATTCGGCGTTGTTACAGTATGCAGGCAGTACCATTTGCTCATGGAAGAATAATAAGGACTCAACGAAAGTAGGTTATGAAAAAGCCGTCGTTGATTTTACAGGTTGGCTAAACAGTTTTAAAAATAACCCGCAAATGGAAGGTATCTCGGATGTTCTTACCCAATACCTACGTGAAAACACCAAGACTGTGCCTGGTATCAGGCCTTTACTCATTAAGTAGGAGTTTACCGTGAGCAGAAAAGAAGAATACGATTATGAGAATGATGTTTTTTATGATGTTTGGCGTTCCGGTGGAAATCCTGACAACCTTGATATGGACAGGGTTAATGATGATTACCATGACGGCTTAGATCATGAGCAATCAGCGAAAAAACATTTTGAACGTCAAAAAAATAACAATAGGAATTACTGATATGTCAGCACAATTAAAGTCTGCCTTAATAAATGGCAACAAGCCCCCCGTAAGACTCGCAGACCTGCCCCGTGCGGACCAGCTCAAGGCGGTGCTGTTACAGTCTAAACGGCAAATAACCTCGTTGCTGGAGGATGAAACCAAAGCCAACAAGTTTTTAGCGGCTTCCTTGGTGGTGGCTAATGACCCTGCCCTGCGTAATTGTTCACCGGAATCAATTGTCCAGTCATTAATTGGCGTGGCTATGTCGAACTTATCAGCCGATAAGAATATCGGACAGGTTTACTTGGTCCCGTATAAGGATACTTGCACGCTGCAACTCGGCTATCGTGGCTGGGTGCAGTTGCTCTTTCGTGCCGGTTGGATGGCTAAATGTTTTCCGGTCTATAAATGCGATGTGTTCACTATGGAGTTTGATGGCTGGAATAATGCGGTCAAATTTACGCCAGCCATAGACGAGCGCGAGGATGCTGACGATAACTGGGTTTATGAAAACCTGCGGGGCATGTATGTGATCGCAAGAAACTCGGAAACCAATGATGAATATTCAATATTTGTCAGCAAAAACACGATTGAGAAACTGCGCCTGGTATCGCCCAATCAAAAATTTGCCAAGGAGGATAAAGACAAGGACCGGCTGGCTAAAGGCTTGCCTATCGGTATCTGGAAAGACTGGTATATCGAAATGGCAACCGCTAAAGCCCTTAAAAAGCTGGCTAAGTCACTGCCTATAGGCGACACACGGCAAGTTGCCATTGCCATTGCCAGCGATGACAAGAACGAAATAGGCAAGAAAATAGACTACTCCAGTACGATTGAAAGCGGTATCGTCACAGAAATAAATGACGCGCCCATAGCCGAACCCGAACCTGAAGAAACCATCAATGAAGAAACCGGCGAAATCTATTCCATTCCTGATGATGAACTGCCGTTCGTTGAGCCATTACAAACACCACAAAAACCTGATCCTTACGCTCTAGGTAAAGTGCTGGCCGCGATTGGCGAGGCTAAAACCGTTGAGGAGCTGGAGCTGGTACATATCGCCATGGCCGAACTGGACAACGAAGCCGGTAAGACCGCCAAGAACGCGTTTACCAAACGCCAAGCGGCTTTGAAGAAAGAAGCCAGGCCGGTTGATAAAAACTGGGCGTTTGAGATTGAATCCTGCAATGAAAAACAGGCCTTGATTGATCAAATTGAAATCATGTCGGATCACGATCAGGCTAAGTTCAGGCAATTGCTGGATGATAAGCTGGATTTTTTGAGGGATTGATATGGAAATACCAAAATTAGAAATATGGACAATCTACTTTAGCCCTAAAGATTTTCCGAATGAGTATGTGGCAAGAATGTTTGAACTTGACCAGCCGACAAAAAGTATTTTGAGAGCTTCAGGGCTTGAGGACTTGCGGGGAAAGATTCAAAACTACTCAGACCATGAGCTTGTTAGAATAAATCGTTCAGAAAATGACCATCGCAGCGTGATAGAAAGCTGGATTTGAGAGGTTGATAGACATCGCCATGTACATAACCACCAAAGAAGCCGCCATTGCTTTGGGCGTGGCGCATGGAACCATTTCAAAAATGGCTAAGGCGGGACGCATACCGACTCCATGCGTGTTTGTGCTAAATAAAAATACAGGGCGACAAATCAAGGCCTATGACAAAGCCGAGTTTATGGCCTGGGTTGCAACCAACCCAATCAAGCATTGTGGCTATAGGGACGCGGAAGAACGTCAAAAGCGGCTTAAAATTGTCAGCCAGCCGGTTTATTCAAAATCGGAAGACGATGTGTACTGCATCCAGAGAAAAGCCGAGCCGTTTGTTTATTCCGGGTATAAAAAATGGTGGATTCTTAATTTTAGACCGGCGCTGTTAAACAGGGGATATTCGTATGATTGATTTTTATGAACAGTGGATAAATGTATGAATGACGCAATACAAATACACGGCATAACCATCAACGTCGATGCCGATAACCGCTATAGTCTTACCGACTTGTATAACGCCGCTAAAAAAATGGGATTGGCTGATGAAAGTGATAGACCGACCGATTGGCTAAGGACAAAAACAGCTCAAAAGTATGTCGATTTTTTAGAAATTAACGGTGTAAATTCTCACTTTGGTGTGGGCATCCAGCCTATCGAAATAATTAAGGGTGGTGAGTTTTCAGGTACGTATGCGGTCAAAGATTTGGTATACAGTTACGCGATTTGGTTAAGCGTAGAGTTCCACCATGAAGTCATTCAAACCTACGATAAAAAAGTTACCGAAGAACACGCCCAACTCGAAGAACTACAAGCCAAACTAAAAACCTCTATCCCTAAAGACCCTAATTGTATTTCCAGCGTCATCGGCGGAAGTCCTCTTGAAGCCCATAAGTTTTTTAAAAAGATGGAAGTATTAGACTTGGTTAGAATAGAAATCGACTATAAACCCGTCTATAAAAAATTTATTACTGAAAAGGGTTGGGCTTACTTACAAGGCTACAGCAAGGATGGCATTGTACGAGTGGAACCGGAAATGCACAACGCGCTGATGGCGCTGGTGGCTAATTTTGGCAAGGGTAATCAGATTGATATGTTCGGTAGTTTAAAAGAATAAACGCCTGGAAAACAACCCACAGACCGACATTTTTGAAGAAGCGGTTATTTAGACTATGCTTAAAATATTGCTTGATAAAGAAGAAACAGTCTCGGCGGTATCGCTCAGTATCAGCACGATTAACCGTCTGGTGATCGAGGGAAGATTCCCTAAGCCCGTGCGTGTAGGTACTCGGGTTCTATGGCGGCATTCTGAATTGGTCGAATGGTCTGAAAAGCTCGGTGATGGCGCTATGCTGGCTTCAGGAAAGAAACGTGGACGGCCACNNCCCAGCTTGTTAGCTAGATCGTCTGGATTCAACCGCACATATTTAGACAGCATTTCAACGGTCTTATGGCCACCAATAGCTTTTAATTCCAGAATAGAAAGCCCTTTCTCGGCCATCCTTGAAAGTGCCTCATGGCGTAAGTCATGAAGATTCAACCCCGTAATACCCGCTTTACGACATGCTTTTAAAAACGCCTTGCTGTAATGGTCAGCCTGAAACTCAAACAATCGGCCATCCAACCGAAGTGGCAAGCTGTTAATCGCTTTAAGCGCCTCGGTTGATAAGGGTACGTCACGCGATACCCCCCCTTTCGTTTCCGGTAAATAAGCCACTTTTCCCCTGATCCATTTACGCTGAAGTCCAACCAGCTCCCCGCGCCGCATCGCGGTTTCAATGGCTAGCGTGACATAGGCTTTTAATTCTGCGGAGCAATTATTTAATATCAGTTGTTCCTCGCCTTCGTATAAGCGCCGATCCCGTGAGCTATTGGGTTTAGGTAGCCGTATCATGGCAACCGGATTAATCAGTGGCATCCCCCATTCCTTTATAGCAATAGTGAACACATGGGACAGGAAAGCCAGGTCTTTTTTAACCGTGCTTCCGCTGATACCTTCGGCCAGCCGTTCGTCCCGCCATTGCGCTGCATCAACCTGTCGTATGGTGCCAATGCCCTTGCTTGCCAGACGATGCTTTTTCCATAACACAATTCGGTATTTTTCCCGATTCGCTCCCTTTTTAAGGGGCAATATTTCAGACGCGTAGCGGTCAAGGCATTCGGCAAGGGAAGTGGATAGGGTTTCACGGTTGTCTTGGTAGATACCAATACCCATATCGGATTCAATTTTAAGTGACCAGCGTTCAGCATCTACTTTGGTATTGAAGGTGCGCCCGATAGACTTGTGGCCTTTTCGTCGGATTTGACAATACCAAGACTCGCCCCGCTTTACAATTCGAGCCATTTTTAAACCTATTTTTATTATTTTAGGAAAAATATAACCCCTTCAAAAAAACCTGTCCATTTTTCTGAGTGGTTCATCAATGGCTCAAAATCCTCGGGTATTTTGTGATTCGACATATAACTGCTTGATTTAATGGTGCGCCCTAGAAGATTCGAACTTCTGACCTCGGCCTCCGGAGAGCCGCGCACGTCAATATTAATCAATCAGTTAAAACATAGTATATTGATATTGTTAGAATTATTAAATCATGATTAACCATTGGTAGTCATGATTTGAACCCATAAATGGCTCAGGAGTGGTTCACATATAAATAGTTATAATTTTACTTTGCTATATTTCAGGCAAAAAAAAGGACGCGCCAGGCGTCCGTATTCCAAGGCTTGTTTTATCACTTATCTAGCAAGTTTGTTTTGACATCGTCTTTCTCAACATCAACACTGGCCTTCAACAATCTGGACTCGATAATACGCTCAACCAGGAACAGGAAACGTGTCGCCATATGTCCCCCGATTCCAGCACAGGCGGCACTCACACCCATGGGTTGTCCTACTGAATCGGTGAGCATAAAAATACCCACACCAACAAAGCCAGAGGTGAAGAGTTCACCAAACAACTCGAATATTTTAAAGTGCCCGTCCTTGATGGACTTGCTGTTTCCAAGCCAGTTGATCAAGCCACCGCTTAAGGCCATGCTTAAGGCGATGACCCAGGTGACTACTGGCCAGGTGCTAGGGTCTGAGGTTTCTTGCATGGCGTTACAAGGTTTTAGCGAGCATAAACAGCGTGTCTATTTGCTCCGGTGTTTGTCCCATGCCTTCAAGTAACGCGCAAACTAAAGGGTCATTGCGCTTTATATCGATGGCGTATTCCCATTGAATCCTGACGGATTCCGGTTGCTGGGCAACCATCGCCTCAACGGCATCTAAAAAACCATGTTCCAACAAGATCAACCGTGCCTGGCGGGGCGTAATCGATACGGCTGCCATGAGTTCAGCGTCCGGGGTTTTTCGGTCCCAGCCTGCGAAAACATGCGGAAATTCGCTGGCATTGCCGACGGTATCGACGACGCTACCATCAGCTAACATCTCGCCTATATAGTACGCGCCTGCCGGTGATTCTGTGGCACTGTCAACGATATAATCTATGTAGAGTTTACCCTCGTACTGAATCGCAATGGCGCTTTGCGGCAGGTGAAAAATACCCGCTTGGTTTGCCTCGGGGGGGGTGTATTCAATAATTATTCTTTTCATTTAGGTCAATCCTGTAATTTCCAACGTGCAGTAACTTTCTAAATAATATTGGACATCAATTTCAAAGCTCTGATAATACCCGTACTGGATCATCATGGAATAAAGATTATCCGCGCCGATCCATACCAGAGGCGTAGACCGGTACGCGGCCAGGGTATTGTAGACCAGGTCAACCCGGGCGTTATCGATAACGAGGTTGACGTTTTGCCGCTTGGAGTAGCGGCGCTTGACGATGGTAGTACCGCCCCAGGCATCAATGGTTTTTGTTGAGTAATCGTTGATACCGGTTTTAACACCGTATTGCGTAGTACCCAGCTCAAATTTTGAGCCGAGAACTAACTTTCCTAGCCTGACATTGCCGGTTGCAACCCTTAATTGAATCGTGATTGAACTGGTCGCTGTCATCCCGAGGTCACTGATGATAAAGTCGCTTAACCCCGTTAAAACGAAGGTTTTAACCAAGGTCACAACCGGGCCTACGTCCGTTACCACGACGGTGACGGTATCGGCTTTGATATTCAATAAAGCCAGGCTATCGGCAGCGACATACGGGGTTATGATAAAGCCGAGGACGCTGGGTATGTCTGAGGTTGATCCATACACCTCATCGAAAACGCGCCATCGGTTGGTTGCGCCCACCACGAACCATTTCGGCGAGGTGCCGGTGATGTTCGATGACGGGATAAAGTTGGTATTGGCAATCGCGCATTCATAAATTTTATGGGTGGCTGTCAGGATGCATTGCATGCCGACGGTATAGGCGGTTGCCGCGTTCCAGACTACTTCAGTCCCGTAAGGTTCAGTCACCGACCCTAGCATCATGGTGGTGTTGATGTCGGCGTAGCGGGTCACGGCAGCGGACATGGTTTTTATATACGAGGTGGTGTAATTCCCAAGCTCAACCTGAGCGCCACCGGCATAAACAGAAGCCGTTTGCGTGACGGATAACTGGCTAGGGTAGACAGTAACACGCAAAACCGTGTTGCCTGTGCTGTTGTTAGTAATACTTGCCTCAAGACGAAACAGGCCCGGGGTTATTTCTCTTAACGAATAGTTTATTAAGGGGTTTACTTGATACGCTTTTTTAGCAATGAAATCGATAGTGATATATCTATATATCGGAGTAGTGCCGCTTAGGAAACATAAGTCAATTCTTGTTAGATTGTCAGTCCCTGACTGTTTTAAAAATAGTGAAGCGATATAAGTGTCGCTATTATTGGGGATGGTTACTGATTTATTAATATTGCTCGATGCTGAAGTGTCGGTATCTGAGACTAGCGCTAACGTTAGTCCATGGGCCGTATGTGCTGTGCCCAGCGTTGCGTTAGAATTCCAGTGACTAACATCTTCACTGTACGTGAACAGGTTGGTGGCCGAAGGTTCCAATAACAGTCTAACTTCAGGCTCATATGAGCTGCGCACTGTATTTATAGCGGCGGTTTGTAAAACACCGAACTCGTCAAACCACGCGCCGGTTGTAGCACGGGTAAAGGCACCGGTTTCTATAATCGGGACGGGTTTGATAAATTTCATACGGTGGTGGCGGGCATGCCGTCAATATCCCATTGTTTGAGTTGCCGGGTGGTTTCCTTGGTGGCGCTGGCATTGGCGGCATCCCCCCGCCTGACATCATCACGAAGATAGTTAACCTCCGCCCTTAACGCCCTGATTTCTTCGAGCAAGGCCAAGCTGGCTGTGTTGGTTTCAGGCGGTTCCATCAGCCGCGCCATCAGCAACTTATTATCCGCCGCCGGGATGATCCGCTCCCCTTCGTGGATATTGGCCTGCATGTCTTTGGGGACGTAATTAACGCCTTTTTCATAGCCTTGCAGCCTGCCGCCATTCCATAAGGTATCGACATCATGCCGGCCTTTGGCTGTTTCAGCATTATATAACGCCATGAGCATGGCTTGGGGTATAACCCCAGCCCTATATTGTGCAATCCGTTGTTGCCACATGGCAATCCAGGCATAGGGTTCATCCCCAACAGGCGGGGTTGGCGGGGGCATATGCCCCTCAGAAACTTTATAGCCCTGGTTGGCATCGGCGGCTCTTTGCGCGGCATCAGCGGCGGCTTTACCGGCCTGCACGCCAACCAGCACGACAATGGCGGCCTGTACGCCTTTAACGGCATCATGGACGGATAACACCGATTTATTGATGGCTATCAAGCCTTTTACTGAAGATTTTAATTCGGTTAACTGCTTCTGCGCATCGGTACTAACAGCTTTAGCCCCGGTTTCCGCATTGCTGACCGCCGCCATGGCCTTGGCATAGTCCCTTGCATAGTCTACCGCCGTGGCTGAATGCGCCATGGACGCGGTTAAAAGTGCGGTGGTGTTGCCTTCCAGGGCCTCCAGTGATTTAGCATAACGGTTCTGGCTGTCGACTGTCGTTCCTAACCCCAAGGCTATTTTAGCGATATTTTCATTAAACAGGCCGAGTGCTTGGGCATACTGCACAGGCTTGGGCAAGGCCGACAAGGCCCCAAGGCTTAACGAAATCCTGAACGCCTTTAATTTATCGGCAATGCCGTCAAACTGGGTTTTAATGCTGGTCAATACGCTTTCAGCCTTGGCATAAGCATCGCTGACATCTTGTGTCGCGTTGATGAGCTTTTGTTGCCATTGGTAGCGTTTGTCGAGGGCGTCAATTTCCTGTTGGCGCTTGGCATTTAATGCCGCCAAAGTACGGCCTTGCGCTTCCATCAGCGCTATTTCCTGATCCTTTCTGAACTTGGCAAGGCTGGCTTGCGCTGAATAATACGCATCGGCAGCCGTGCTTAATTTAATGAGCATGGCATAGCGCTCAATATTGGCGTGGTTGGTCATGTCCAATGACTCTAGCAATAGCCGGTAGCCTTCGCGGGTTTTTGGCAAGGCCAGGTCGACGCTTTTCATCTGGTCGGCCAGTTGTTTATGCTGCCTGATTACTTTCTCACGGTCGCCATTAAACTTATCGAGATAGACGCCAAACTGGTCCTGGAACTCTTTGAGCCCACCCACGAATTGCACAATGCCATCGGCAATCGCCAAGGCATCACGGCCAATGGTTTGCCGTGACACTGAGAAGGCGTCTTTGACGATGGCGACCTCTGCGACAACCCGTACAGCGGTCTCCAACATGCCTTCGCCAAGTTGCTGGTATTTACCCACCAAGCTTCCGAATACGCTGGCGGCCATATTATCCAACGCCGCGCTAATCACATTGTTCAATTTCTTTGCGGCGTCTTCGCCACTCAAGCCTTTTAAATCGACTGATATGGACGGTATCATATAAGCGCGTAACTTTTGCTCCATCCCCCCGCCAAGTTCCTGGGCAACGCCCATCATGGTTGAAACGGCGCTATGCAGGACGGCGTTTAAAGAACTGGCAATATCATCGCCCAGTTTTGAAAGCTGCAATGAATAACTGGTTTTTTTAGAAAACCAGCTTTTCGTTATGGTCGAAATAACGTCTGCTTGAAAAGATTGCAAGGTGGTTCCATCCAGCAATGCCCCCACATTAATACCGCTGGTTGCAATTCCCGTAGCGATTACAGCCTTGGTTGTCGTGCCAAACAGCCCGCCGATGATGGAATCAGTTATTTTTTGAATCCAGCCGCCAATCAAGGGTATTTTCATAGATAGCATATCCAGCGAGTTAGATACTTTACTCAGCGAAGCGCCTATGCCGTTAAACTGTGTACCGCCTGTAATGGATATACTGGTCAGACCACCCGTTTTGAAAATATCGGTTATGGTTTTGGTAATGGCGTTTGAGAGGTCTTTAATGCCGTTATTAATGCCAATCAATTCACGGTACTGCGCCGCATTAATGTCGTTTAACAGGGTCAGTGAATTATTGATGCTTTCCGATAGCTTAAGCGGATCGCCAAGCGAGGTTCCCCCGCCAGCTGTCGCTGCTTTTTGCGCTTCCGTCATAGCGCCCCCACTGCTTCCGCTACTGGAAAACCCAAGGCTTGCCATTACCGCCAACATAGCCGCCACCCCTGCGAAGCCTGCCCAGCCGGATTGAGCGAACATCTCCGCTGCGCCCGCCATAACGCCGGTTCCTGCTTTCGCATAATCGACGGCCATAGCTTTCACGCTCATTGCCATCTGAGCAACGGCCAAGACTTCAGACAGCGCGTTAAAGGCTTTGGCGGCGCTACTGCGCTGGTCAAACATAGTTGCCGCGCCTGCTGAAATTTGCCGCATCCCGGTCAGCGTTGAATTTAAGTTGCCTTTTTCAAGCGTGGCTTCATCATTCGACAGCTTAATTTTGTTTTTCTGGTAATCAATGGCCTTGGGGTTAGCTTCGTTTAATTTCTGCATCCTGGCATTTTCGGCCAGGGCAGCAGTATTTGCGACAATGGAATTAACCATCAGGTCAAAAGCCCCGGCCATGGCATTGATTCCCCCTAATGCGCCATCAAAAACGCCTGAGGTGATAGCGCCCAAGTCGCTGGTTTTTACCTTGGCCTGGTCTAAGGCGGCAACATAAGACTTTAAGGCGTCGGCATCCTTGGCAATGCTGGCTGTTTCGGATGTTTTGGCGGCATTCTTATCATACTGCGCCATGATGGGCGCTTGCTGGTTGGGCGCTATGCCGCTCGCGGTTAATGTGAGTCGATAATAGTCCCGTGCCGATAAGGTGAGTTGGTTGTATTGGCTGACCAGGGCGGCCAGCGCGTCGGCTTGGGTCTTTTTGGCTTTGGCGTCCTTTTCGTTGTTTTGGTTTTCAGCGGTCAGTTGCAATAAATACAGCTTTTTTTCTTCCGACAGAGCCTTAAGCGCGCCCGTCTGTACTTTGTATTCCATCGCCGCCGTAGCGCTGGTGTCCGCTTGAGTGGCTTTGGCTTCCAATAGCGAGGCAACTTGGCTTTCATAAGCGGATTGCAGGCTTTTAACGGCTTGCGCTTCTTCCCGTGCTGCGTCTGAAATAGCTTTAGCCGCTGCACTGTGTACCTTTGAGGCGGCATGATGAGCGCCAGCAGCTTTAGTGTGTGTTGTGGCGTTGGCTTCTATCTGTTTTCTAATTTCAAGCGCATCCGCTGTAGCTGTCGTTTGTTTTGTAGCGCTGCTAGCGTCTGTATAGCCGGGGGGCTTTGCGCGTCCGGTCAAGTCTATTGCTTGTCCATTATCACCTGCTCCGCCTGACTTTATCAGACCTGTTAATTGACGCCATTTCGCCATTAATGAGCCGACGGCAAGTCCTAAATCTTCCACGGCTATAGCAATACCTGTTAAAACAGGGGTTAAGACATCAGCGACAGGGGTTTCTATCACTTTAACTAAATTTGTCCAGGCGTTTTGAATATCTGAATATTTTGCCGTTAACGTGCTTCCAGCATCTTCAGCCGCGCCTTGATATTGTGCCAATGAACCGACCAGGATACGTCCAAACATTTCAGAAGTGACTTGGCCTGCTGCCACGACGTTTTTAAAATCCCCTACGGCTGATTGTCCGGTGTAGCCTGCGGCTTCTGCAATTTTCACCATTAGTCCAGGAATAGGCTCAGTGACCTGTTTCATTTCCTCCCATTGTAGCGTGCCAGAGCTTAATGCCTGGGTAAGCCCCACCATTGATTGCCCTAATTGTTCTGAACTTGCCCCCGTTCGGCTCTGTGCGTTGCTTAATCCTTCAAGAATGGCCGCACTTTGTTGACGGGATATAATCCCCGTTTGCTCTATCGTCAATAACCGGCTAAAAGAATCCGTTAAGCCGATTAAATCCTTATGGTGTCGGTTGGATACCTCTGCCAGATAGGCCGTTGCTTGTGTGTAATCATCGGTGCCCTTGGTGAGGCTCCGCATACGGACTTCAAGATTTTGTAACGTCTCAGTAGTTGATATAATACTTTTACCCAACATAGCCATACCAATACCGGCAACAGTACCCGCCATGGCGGCGGCTGATATACCAAACCTGTTGAATGCTGAGGCGCTGGCGTTGGTTGCTGATGTAACTTCCCGTTGCCCATTTGCGAGTTCGGAAAATTGGCGTGAGGTGGTTTGTGCGGCTGCTCCGGTCTGGCTAACGGCGGCCTGAATCCGGTGCAGCTCACCGGTTACTTGAGAACTGCCATCGGCGTGGATAGTAATGCCCAGTACAATAGGTGCTGCCATTATTTTTTTCCTGTTGTCTCGTTGGCGGCTTGTTCGCGCTGCTCATTGATACCGGTTAGGGCGCCGTGCTCGAGAGCCTGTATGTCAACCAGCAAGGCCATTTGTTCCGATTTTCGTTGGCAGTTAAGAGAAATAACCGCAATAACAGCGGTGTAATCCAGTCCGGTCACGCCTTCATAGCCGGTGCGCCATTGTGTTTGCAGCGTGGCAAACAGGCCAATCGCTGCCCAGGCATCAAACCAGACGATAAAATCAGTCGTTCCCGGTTTCTCGGCTAGCCATTCCACGAACCAATCCGGTTTGCCAGCGTGTTGGTTTTCGACACTCTTTGCCAGGCTGGGTACGCCGAAAAATTCCGTATCAGAGAGCGGCTTGTTAGGGGCATAGGGCATCGGTTTTTCAGTAGACGTTACCCAATAATAGCCCGCCGCAGTCAGTTTTTTAAGCGGGTTTTCCGGTAGTCTGCATTGGTAAGTCCTAGCTGGACGCACATAAAAGCATCCGCAATAGGCTGTTGCAGCCAGGGTTCGGCAAGAATGGCGTCGAGCAGTTCGGGCGTGAACTCCATGGGCTGTTTTTTATCGTCCAACAGCGGGCCGATAGCCCGTATATACGGCTTGGCTATTTTCCAGATCGGTTCACGCGCTTCTTTGCTATCATCGCCCGTCATTGCATCGGGGCTGGCCCTTAGTTGCTGGGCAAGCTCTTCCCAGCGCTCGGACATTGACGACCAGAGGTCACGCGGGATGATTTCAAATTCAACATCAAATTTATGCAGTGTAACTTTATCGCCATCCAAGGGCTCTTTAGCTTCCACCGGGATGATACGTGATTCTTTTTTACCAATGACCAGCGCCATAAAAAACCTATTGTAAAATGATGTTTATATCGTTGCTGCCGGTTCCGGTCGGCAATATATTAAAATCCATGCCAAGCATTTGGATTCCGTCTTTTTCTGAATCGCTGGGATTGAGCAATTGCACGGATTTACAAAAAATGGAGATTTGGTTGCCGATCGGGCCGTGGGTAAACGAGACCTGGTTGGTTTGCGCGTTAATAATCGCGCTGTAAAAATCAACCTGGGAAGCTAAAGGTGACCAGATAGATACATTGCCTTTCACCGCCCGGTTTTTGATATAGATCATATCAGCGCCAGGGGCGTCTAAATGCACCAACTCATTACCGAGGTCAAAACTGATTTTATCCATGACCGTATCAGCGAAACCGTTAACAATCAGGTTTTGCGTATTGTCGTAATTAATCGGTAAAGGCTCAACCCACGCGCTTAAGTCAAAGCTGGGGAAGGCCCCATCTTCGTAGCGGTCAACAAGTCCCTTATAGGAAAACTTCATCACGGGAATGGCGTTGTTGTTAAACTCAAACGAGACATTGCCCCGGGCATAAATAAAACTATGCAAAGCGCCGTCTTCATAATAGTAAAAGGTGTTACTGATGTGGTTTGCAGATGACGGCGTATATTTAACGAAGGGGTTAAACGAGAAAACGGTGGTTGTCGTGGGCGCTTTTTTAAAGGCGGGCGTGACCGTTGCAATCTTGCTGGTGCCATTGTAATCAATCACCAGGCGATAGGCTGACAGGGTAAACGCGCCACCCACTAGCGTCAGGAACTTATAGGGTGTTTTAACGGTTACCAGCCGCGTGGTGCCGTTGCTGGCAATGATGGGCTTGATCTCAGTGACCTTAAACGTTGAAGCTGATGTGGGGATCGTCGCCAGTTTTGATGCTAAGGTTGCCTTCCTGCTTACGGTGTCATAAGCGGAAATACGGCGTATTTCTGTAACGGCCCCCGTTGTAATTTTCAAGTCACAGCCAAGGATATTAGCGGAAGCTAAAGAAGCGGGTAGATAGATATAATTAACCGTTGATATAAAGCTTCCTGAGCTGACAATAGTCCCGGAAAAATGCACGACGGTGGCCGCCATGCCGACATAATAATCATCATTGTACAGGATGGTGTAAGCCGTTGCCGCTGCGGGTGCAGAGGGAAAAGCCGAGGAGACGGTGGCTACTTTCGTGGAACCTACGTAAGCCGAAATAGTCCGGGTTTGCCCGGCTATGATCAAGCTCATGCCGGTATAGAAATCATCATCCGCCGAAGCGGTTACGGCCAGGTTTATAGCGGTTGTTGTCGAGGTGCCGACGGTTGACCCCGTTGCTATGTTATCGGTGGCGGGCAGTTTTATCTGTGCCTGGTCGGTAACACCGGGCGCTTGTAATACGCCGGATTGAAATTCCGCGAGGACGGTCATCCCGCAGTAAATATCATCAGTCGCCGAAGCGGCCGCATCCAGTTTGATGCTGTTGAGCGTGCCGCCTTGGGCAGTAGCGCTAATGGCTGTCGCTGAAACGGTTTTTACCATGCCGCAGCCGCGTAAAACAGCATCATAGGCAGGGGTTGTCCCTGGCGTGGGGACGCCTGCTGCATTGCCGCCGGTGGCCAAGGCTATTTCAAAATCCAACTGGCCTTCAGAGGTCGCCACCACTTTTGCACTCGACCCCATGAACGGCTTGATGGTGTTGCGGTCAATGGTTTTCACATCGAGTTTTTTTACGGTCAACGTTTCGACATAGAGGCCGTTTACTGAGGTTGGGGACGAATCAATACCGGGCGTGGTTTCGGCCTTGGCAATTAAAAATCGCTTATTGGTTAGGCGTGGATCACTCATCATCTTCCCCTAATTTGTGTTCATCGTCGGATTCAGCTACGGCTTCGGCTGCATCGTCCGCATCAATCCCGGCACCCTCTTCAGCTTCAACCGGTTCTTGTTCTGTTATATCTTCAATCCCGCTCATGGCTTTACTCCCGATCCAGTTGATTTTATCGTTTCTTGCCTGTCTGTACTTACAGTTTCCATGGCGTCAGGTTGTGCAGTTTCCTGACTGTCAGGTTGTGCATTATTTACGTCAATTTGTACAAGTTGTTCCCCCTCCGTAATTTCTTGGGGTCCATCGTCCAATACATAAGAATCAGTCTTAGCGTCATAGCTGCCACTTTTTCCGGTTTTTTTATAGTCTTCAAAGTTCAAGTTCATTTTTAATCCTAAGCTACCCGAAGATAGCGGCTTGTTTGCCAAAGTTCGCGCCAGAAGTGCAGCCCGTCACGCATTAAAACCAGATCGCCGCCGCCATATTCCAGCGGCGCATAACTGTTATCAACCGTCAAGCCAAGTAACACGCCCCGGATCAGAGTGCATAAGGCTTCGCTTTCGTCTGAATTAACCCCGCCCCGGGCATCCTGCACATTGCGGGTCACGACCAATACGCCCAGCGTTTCCATGCTCAGTTGCGAGATTGTGCTAATCGCGGTATTGGGGTTAACGGTTACTTTTTGCCTGAACACATAACAACCCGGCGGCGTGACAGCATTCGCCAATACGGATTGGATACCCGCCGCCCCGCCCACGTCTTTAAATTCATGGATTGCCAGCCGGATGGTGTCTTCAACCAGCGCCCTTAGCATCATTAATAATTTTCCACGGCAACCGGCGCATTGCTGCTGATTAAGATACCGCCCATGGCTGATGGAATCGGTTCCCCACGGCTATCGGGGGCCAGTTTTATCGTCCCGTTAGCGACCATTTTTAGATAAGCGATAGCACTGTCATAACGGGCCTTTACGGGCTCATTCATTTGGTCGTCGTAACAATAATACCTGACAATATCGCCCGCCAAGCGGACAAAATTAGCCGGTACATTGGCTAACGGCAGGCTGTAAGCGCCCAGGTAGCCATTGATTTCCGAGTCAGCGTCGCTTATTAGCTGCATCAACACCGCATCGTCAATGTCCCCGCGTCTGTCCCTATCCGTGCGCTGGATGAGTTCAGCCACGCCAAACCGGTCAATCAGGTTTTGTTTCGTGCAATAGCTCATGTTTGCAAATGAGGTTGTTAGCCAGTAACACCGAGGCCGCCTGTTCAGACAGCACTATTTTATCTTGCGGCTGATAGCTAAAGCCGTCATGTTGCAGGGGTTCTATTACCCGATACTCAGTATCAACGGGTTTATGGGTTTTATCGGCCATTTAAGCCACCGCCGCAGAAATCAGATAGCCCGCGTTCACGCAACTAAGGACCGGTTTAACCGCATCGGATACGTCATAGAGCCAAGACCGCGTGGTATAGTCGTAATGCGGCGTTTCTACAAAGGGATAGCCAGATAGCTGGTAGGTATAGCCGTAAGTCGGCCTCCCCATATCGGCCAGGCCGCTTTGTTCGGTATAGGCCACAATGACGAATTTTCCCCAAATATCGGAGAAGGTGCCCGCCTCATCGGCGCTGATGGCATCGCCTACCACGACCGTGGAAACGCCGAACAGGGAGGCTAACAGTTCAGGTGTAGGCACATCACGACCGGTATATTTAATACGATCAATAATTTTAGGGTGTTGCACCATAGACTTAAGCACGGCTGCACCTAGAACGACGGTGTTGGCGCGTTGTCCTACGGCCTGGCGTACTGCATCTTTTGCCACTTCAATATCTTTGAGGGGGTCGGATACGCCGGTGGTCAGGTCGCTCCATTGGCTGGTGCCTGATAATGTCGTCTTGTTAGCGGCCTGATAACTGCCTGCGGTCGTTGCCAGTGTCGCCTGGTCAATTTCCAGCCGCAATTGCATAATATCCTGGACGGTGCGCACGGAGGCAGACGCCAGGTTAATACCCGGGACGGCTTGCGCTTCTTCCAGAAGTTCAATCGGAACGACAGCGGATAAGGCGTGGTCAACAATACCATAGGTTTGTGAGCCATAGCCGATAGAAATCCGCTTGACGGCGGTTCCCGGCGCCCGTGCCGTATCAAAGGTCATAAAGCTTTCTTTTCCAAACTGGATAATTTTTCCGGCGCGTTGGGTGACTGGAACGGAGGGGAACAAGGCGCTGCCAATCAGGGCCGAGTTTTTATAGCCTTGGGCAACGGTTGATAAAATCGGGTCGATAACCCGCGTTGCTGAGATAGTCATTTGAGTCATGGCGGTTCCTTATGCGGCGATGGGCAGCAATAAAATTTCGATAAATTTTCCGGTGCCTGAAGCGGCTTGCAGGGCAATCCCTACTTTAGCGCCTGAAGTCGCCCAGGTGATGACTTTGCCGGTGCCATCCACTTTTAAGGTGTCGCCTGCGGTGATAGCCCCGCCTGCCTCGCAAACGGTGGTGCCAAGGACATCGACGGGGACTTTATCACCCGACACGGCGGCGGTTCTGACGACGCCCAACACAGCGGCATCGGCGGAAGGGACAGCGCCCGCGAAAGTGATAAAGCGTTCGGCCACCAGGGTGGCAGAGGCTGCGATGGTTAGCGTTAATAGGGGAAAACTTTGCTTGCTCATAATTGCGCCTCAACCGCTAATATGGCGGCTTCATAAGTGGTGTTATGTTCAGATTGGTAGTTTTTAATTTTGGTATGTAAAGCCACCGTTTCAGGGTCAATTGAATAACCTGTCGGCGTTTTAAAGGCGCTTATTGTCCGGTCATCAGGCCCTATCCCATTTGTTTGCAGGCCACTTAAGGCGGCAATAGGACGGGCAGTATCCAGATAGGTCGTGAGTGCGGCCAGGTCTGTGCTGCCTAATTTTTCCGCCCAGACTTTTTGCGCGGGTAACAAGCGGCCATCGGCTAGGGCAGGCTCAATCATCTGACGGATTTTATCGCCTTGCACTGTAGCCAGTAACGCGGCATATTCGCCTTGCAGGGCTTGCATTACTTCAACGGGCACGAAGCTTGACACATCTGGCAGGTGTGCGGACAGTTCTTCTATCCGGTGGGTTTGCGCGCTTAAATAAGCGGCCAGGCCTTGGGTCGTGTCTTCGGGTGTTGAGATAAGGGTTTTGAGTTTTTCCAGCTCAGCTAGCACCTCATCAAGCGTTGCTAACGTTGGAAGGTTGAGTAAATATCGCAGGCGTTCAAGCAGTTCGTCTTGATCCATGGTGATGTCCTGTTGTAGTGAAACGTGAAAATGTGCGGCGGCAAGATCGTTCAAGCCATCAAGCGCGGGATAGTTGACCAGGGCGGCCATCAGCAGGCCGGTGACTTCGCCGGTACTTGGGTTGAAGGTTAAAACCGGGGAGATGTAGCGGTATTCTTTGGACTCAATGGCTTGGGTTGCGGCGGCTGTCCATTCGACATTGGTGGCATAAAGACCGTCATCAGACCGCCATTGCAGGGCTGAGAACCAGCCTGCGGCGGGCGCTTGTTGGCCGTTGGTTTTACTGTACAAGGTCTGGTGGTCGTAATCGATCAGGTAATTGTCTTGCTGGCTGGCACAAGCGCTAAGCAATGCACCGGCGCTTTGGTCATTCATCAGCCAGCCGGATAGTCCGTGCGGGCGTCCGTCCTTGGCTTTGAATTTACCTGATGGAAGTAGTTTAATTTCGGTAGGCACAGAACCGCCCAGCTCAATCAGCCGTGCAGAAAGGGCAATGGATACCGGGGGTGTTTTACTCATGGCAAGATGGTAGCGCCATGGGCGGGGCAATTGTAAGGTGAAATGTTTCACCTTAAACCTGCTTTAACTAAGGACTATGATAAGTTAACCTAATTTAACTAAGGAAACTGGGTGAAAGCGGCTAAATTAAATCTTCCAGTTATTGAAAAAGGGGCGACGTGGCGGCATTCACTCATCTGGAATGACAGCAACGGCCAGCCCATTAATTTAACGGATTGCACGGCTAAAATGCAAGTTCGGGAAACTGTGGAATCGGCTTCGTTTTTACTGGAGCTCAGCACCGAAAACAACCGGATTACGATTACCCCATCCATTGGAAAAATGGACTTTTACATAGCAGCAGCCGATACCGATGCGCTAATCGGTGCAGGCGGTTTATATGATCTGGAAATTTATTTTTTAAATAGCGATACCGTGCGCCTGTGCTACGGTGTAGTTATGTTTAGCGAGCAAATAACGAGATAACCCTATGTCTTTTTTTATTACCCCCGTTATTGATGTTTTAATATCGTCTGAGCAGGGGCCACCAGGACCACCAGGACCACCAGGGGAGGCTGAAACTTCGGTAGTTTCACTCTCTGATAGTGACAATGATGTGGTGTTAAATGCCCAGGGGCAGTCTAATTTTTCGATAAGACTCACTAAAAACCATGTTCTGTTAAACCCTGTAAATCTTGGCGATGGCAGGTTAATTAGAATAGCGTGTACACAAGATTCAGTCGGTAAGAGGCTATTAACCTACGATACTTCTTACCGATTCCCGAAGGGGGCGGCGGCCTTAAGCACTGAGGCGGGTGCATTGGATTTGATAGTTTGCTACTACGACGGCGCCTATCTACTCTGTACACTGTATAAAGGGTTTGCTGCCCCGGTAGCCTATACCCCAGGGACTTTCGATTTTTCCGCCATGCAAGCATCGGGCTTAACAGCACTTATATAAAAGGAAAATACTCATGCCAACTTCCATACAAGTCCTTGACGCCACGGGAACCCCTCAAACGATCAACACAAACCCGGCTTTAGGCCAGGCGTTGGCAAATGCCAGTATTCCGGTTGTGCTGGCTTCCGACCAAGGGGCGCTGCCGCTAGCATCGGGCGCGTCAACCTCGGCCAAACAGGATACCGGAAATACATCGATTGCCAGTATTGATGCAAAAACGCCCGCTTTAGTTACCGGACGAATCCCCGTTGATGGGTCAGCCGTAACGCAACCTGTTTCAGCCGCGTCCTTGCCGCTTCCTACGGGTGCCGCCCGGGAAACGGGCGGCAATCTGGCTGCCATATTAGCCGCCCTGGAATCTGGATCATCGACTGCTTTACTAGCAGGTGAGTTACATATAGGTTCAGTATCAGGCCAGAGTGCGTTAGTTTCCGCCAGTTATGCCCGGCCTGCCAATACGGATTATTATACGGCGCTTGATGTTTTTTCAAATTCAACATCTGCGCCCGCATTGTTATCATTCACTAATATTGCACGCGTTAACGCGGGCTCAGGTTATATCGTTAAAGCGCGGTTAGTCACTGACCAGGCATCCAATGCGTCCCGGTTCAGATTGCATTTATTTCATACAGCCATTTCACCGATTGCTGATAATTCGCCCTTTGCATCCCTGTATGCGAACAGGGCCAATAAAATAGGCTTTATTGATTTTGATGCAATGGGTGCGGAAGGCTCTGGGTCTGATTGTGCGGAATCGAGCAATTTTTCAACCCGTTTAAAATTCGTGTGCGCAGCCGCATCACGCAGCCTTTATGGCATTTTGGAGGTCCGTGATAATTTTACGCCGACCTCGGGGCAATCAATTTTTGTAGAACTAACGGCAGAAATAGACTGATTTTATGAACCCTGCAACCAAACAGCTTATAGTAACTACGCCACGTACTAAGCTCTTTTCATTTGATGAGATAGGCTCCGGTTTTGGCGGTCCCACTGTTATTAATAGTGGGAAATTATATTGGCTTGCCTTAAATGGAATGGCTGTTTCCGCATGGATTGGCAGAATCAAGGGTACTTCCTGTTCAATTAAAGTCCGCAATGCCGGGGATGATTATTCATCCATCATGGTCAGTGTCGATGGCAAAAAGGCGGTCTCTGCTATTCCCTACGGAAGCGGCGACATTCATTATTTGTTTAAAGACCTGGAAGACACGCTGCATACCATCGTTGTCATGCCGGGCGCAGGGGCTTATTATCAATATTTTTCCATAACTGACCCGGCCATTTTTGCAGTCACCGGTGCAAGCCCTGAAATCATACCGGCCAATACGATAATTTCCGCAGGGGATTTTCAGGCCAATACGGTCCAGTCCGGGTTTTTTGAAAGTTATAGCCAAGGTGGAAACACGCAAACGGGAACGGTTCCGGCAACCCTGTTAAGCCGTGATTACGGTGGCGGAAATCCGGGCGGTTGCAGCACGATCTGCTTTAAAAGCGACGCTAGCCACATGATCATAACCTCAAACAGCCATTGTTTGTTTGTGTGTATAGATGGAACCACTACCACCCGCTATGGCACTGAAAAAACCGGGGACAATACCAATAATCTGGGCGCAACTCCCTTACCCTTTCCACTATCCGGCAATACTTGGGATGCTCAGGGGCCGTTCTTTTCAAACTTTTCCGTCTCGTGGACGATTGCATTGCCCCCAGGAACGCATACCTATAACGTCTGGACAGGCGGACTGCCCAACAGTTATAACCTGTTTGTTATCGGCCTGGATAAACCGTTGCTAACCTTGCCGGGAACACCCAAACGTCTGGACCAGTTCGGCGATAGCCTGACCGCCGGGCTTGCGTCAACGTCAATGGGCGAAGTCGAGACAATGAGAGTCGCGGCCTATTACGGTTATGCGGGTGCGACTTACGGGCTATCCGGTGAAACGATTGGGCAATTTGCAACCCGTCTGCCCAATCTGTTAAACGGCATAACAGCCACCGCCAATGATGTGGCCGTCATTGCCCAAGGGCGCAATGGTTCCAGCACGGATAATCCCTTGAGCGGTGGCGATATAACCGCTTATACCGGCTTTATTACCGCACTGTTGGCGAAAGGTTACGGCAAGGTGCTTTGCCGTGGCATCATCCCGGAACAATCCCCTAACCGTTGGACAGCGAATAATGCGTCCATAGCCGCTATTGTTTCAGGTCTGGCAGACTCCCGCGTTGTCTATGTTCCAGTGACTTCGTGGGCTGACCAATGGGTTTCCTGTGGCGATGGCACGCATCCCGGTGATTTTGGTTATACGCAATGGACGGCGTTGGCCATCGCGTCTTATAACGGGCTAATTTGATTGAATAACCGTATTTCCGGCCACTCAATCAAAACAAAATGATCCCCGATACCGAACTTTTGGACGAGGCACTCCCTGTCGACGCTTATGCTGAAGAATGCCCCCGCTGTGATAATACCAAGCTGGGGATAATGATTACCCTACGGCTGCAATACTGCCCATGCTGTCATACCTGGCTTAGATACGCTAAAGGGTCGCCTAGCAAGATTGAGCAGGGTTATTGACAGCCGCCGGAAACTAAACTAATCTATACCTTAGAGGCTTGATAACCTCATCACAAGCGGAAACCGCACCCGAAAGAAAGCGGTTTTTTTATGTCTACGATTTTAGTTTTGAGTTAGGAGGGTTAGAGAATAACCAATATCTAACGCAGACTTGTGACTGTTATCAACCTCCTAACTCTCCTTCGGGAGCTTTCTTGATAAAAAGCACAGGAGACAGAAATGTCTAATCTAATCGCATTAATTTTGGCAATAATGGCATTAACTGGCTGCTCTGTACTTCCACCAGAAAAAATACTAGCTGATTTTTCTTCTAGTGCTATCGGCTGCCCGTCAAGCGAAATAACGGTATCCAGTTGGGAATATCACAGAAATGCACTTGTAACAGAATATTTCGCAGAATGTCACGGTAAAAAGTTTGTTTGTAACAAGGCAAATGATTACTCACTTGGCAATTTTGCACATACCTATAATCCAGCCACATGCAAAGAAATGTTGAAATAAACAACACACGCATACTGTGATTTATTTATTATGTCACCAGATACCGGTGAATAATATCCAATACCTCACGCTCCCAACTCTCTGGAAGCCCGCCCTCTTGAGTGGGCAAAAAGGCGCGTTGGGGCGAGCCCAAGCCTAGCTGGTGGTACTTGCCATAGGCCACGTTAGTACCAATAATTGCTTCCAGGGCGCTGGCGTTCGAGGTGATGGAGCCTTTTAGCCGTCCAGTGTCATTCAAGGGTTTGGAACTGCCATCTTTACGGGGTTTTTTGAGTGGCAACCAAGGCGAGCCGTAAGGGTCTGCGGCATCGGTAAAGGTCAGGTCTACCAAACTGGCGACGTGTTCGCCGATGTCGGTCATAACCGGTTCCATGTGCGTCAGGCGCTGGCTTAACTGCTGTAAGGCGAGGTCTACGGCGGCGGTTTCTATCTGGATGATCATTGACAATGTGCTGTTTTCAATTTATTATTTAACCCGTAACGATTGATCGACGATGTTGACATCAACCTGATCAGGAACCAATCGGGCAGTGCGCCAGATGTCTAGGCGCATTGCACATTCAATCATTTCGATAAATTAAAGCACCATCGCGCTTTGATTCAAAGTAATCAGAACGAAAGTTTTGATAACCCGTCCAACCTGTCCACACCTTCCCTGTTTGCCTAAAAACGGCCAATACATTCATGATGTCTTTTTTAATCAAAAAGCGCGATAAAAAATAAAGCGCATTATCTTCATATTTACCGGTTTTTAACCATATTTCAGCGGGGTTAAGAATAGTATCTGCGATATGCAGTACGTATTGTTCACGCCCATGCTTGGTTATTTTTGAATCGCCACTTTTATGGTTAGAAAACAATTCATCAGAAACTAATAATTGATGAAGACCTGTTTTAGCCTCAACAATGACCTGCTCATTATAAGCCGCTCCAAACTGCTGCATGAACTGGGTTAAATAAAAACGATCATCCTTGCCCTTGTCGAATACCTGAAAATCAACTTGCTTAGGTGGCGGCATTTCTTTTTGAATATCCAAGCCGACTGACAGCATATTTAAAATATTTTCCCCATCGCCATGGCACCAAATAGGCTTAGTATATCGGCTCTTTCCCCCTGCCGCCAAGGCTGTAAATGTCCCGTTACATTGCGATTGTTTGTTGTTTATCGCCCGTTTAATCCCCTCCATCGGCTCCTTGCCCGGATTATAATCCCAGCCTTTATCTGGCTGCATAGCCTCAAGATCGATGGGCTTGTTTAAGCCTTTGCCATCGCCTGAGCGGGCTTTGGCTTGGGCTTCTGACATCGAAATTAATCGACATCGGCAATTGAAACCTAAGCTTGGGCTGTGGGTATTCCAGAAGGGGTCATCTACCGGCCTGATAATGCCATCGAGGGCAAGGTGGGCTGGTCTGACGCGATTGTCATTTATCGCGTCTAGCATCAAATAAGGCCGCGTGGCTTTTACGGCTTCGAAGCGCTGCCAGCGCCCACGATTGTAATTTGACTGTATGTTCGTCCTGAAAATGGTGTTTAGCCGGTATTTAGGCAAGTCCAGCGTGCCCGATTCAAGGATGTTTTTACGCCAGGTAGCGAGGGATTCACCACTCTGCAGGGCGGCGGCTAGGGAATCCCTGACGACCGTTAACTGGTCAAGGCTGGTTATTCCGGCAATGCTGAAGGCCAGCTGGCGGGCAATGCCCTGATACGCAGCAGAATAATATAATTCTGGTAAAACAACGCCCCTGTTTTGCGCCGCCTTTATGGCCTGAAAAAATGGGGTGTTAAGCGATATTGATAACGGTTCGCTCATCGCCTAACCCGCATGGACATATCCCATCACATCAGCCGCAAACAGGGCTTTAGCCAGCGTATCGCTAAACTCGCTGGTATCGGTATCAACCAGGATAGCAGCCAGCCGTTCCTCCAAATCCTGCGGATCAGTAGCGGCACGGATAGCAGAGGCGATTAAATCGCTGTTGATCGGGCTGCCCTGGGCATTTAACAGACTGTCGGCTAAATCTTCGATGACTTGCTGTTGTGGCGTAAACATGGGCTTAGGTAAGGCCGCTAACGCCGATAAGGCGGGTGTAGGTGCGGCAGTGGGCGCTACCGGTGCGCTAATAACCTCTTCCCCCGCTTCAGGCATCGGGATTTTTAACTTGTCGTAGAAATAGCTGGCGGGGATTTTTAAGCCCATCGCCACCAGTTTTGGAAAAGCATCGGCACAAAGCGCCAAATCAGCCGATTGTTGGGTGTCAAAAGTCCATTTACAGCTAAAATTCAGGCCATTGACGGCAATAATCGCGCCAATTAACTGATTGGTTAAGGTTTCGGCTATCTGTTTGGCATCATGGTCTCTAATCTCGTTACGCACTTCATCATGAATAGAGGCGGTGGCATAGTTGCCATTGCGCCCGGTATCGCTGGTTAAGGTACCACCCAGGATGGCTTTTGAGACCGAGGCCTCGCACCATTGAATCAGGTTTAAAAAGCCCTGGCCTTCGCCGGTGGCTGAATCGACGGTTTTCAAATCATCCTGAGTGCCACCTTCCAGCAAGGCCACGCCGTTTTGGCCCATGGCCTGCAAGGAATATAAGATCGCCTGTTTTTTACCCTCATCCTTTTCGTGATGGAACAAGACCCGAATCGGGACGGCATACAGTTCACAAAAGCGTAACCAATTTTTGGTGGCGAAATTCTTGAACAGATAAGGCAATGCCAAGGCGCGGTAAAGCCCTTGAGTGCCCGGTTCTCCGGTGGTTTTGCTGCTATGCTCGTGGACGATCCAGCCGTATTGGACGAGTTCCACGCCATCAATGGACTGGTTATCCCGTAAACGCAAGTTTTGGCGAGTGGCTTGATCGACGGTAAACCAGCGCGTCGGGCGTGGGTTAAACGTTTTTGGCATCCAAAAGCCGGTAGCATCGCGTCCCCATTGCAGTTCCAGCGCCATGAAGCCGTGGCCGATCGCATTCGCCATATCAAACACCAGGGTCTCAATATCGAAGGTGTCTTTGATCAGCTCTTCCAAATCCATCACCGCCCTTTTCTCCCGTGCGCCTGCGCTGCGGTTGGGTTTAAGCGACCAGTCTAACTGGGCGACGGCCATTTTACGCTTGGTCATTTCCGCATAGATGTGAGCGTCACGCTCTTCCATATCGGTAAACAGCTCGGCTTGTGCTGTCAGGTACCCCGCTTCAGCCTGGCTAAGTAGGTTTAAGATAGCCGTTATACTGGTCGATGGGTAATGCTGCGCTATTTCGCGCTGCATGAGGGGGTTGATGGCTTGTGATTTTGGCGTCATGGTGATTACCAGGCAGTAATGGGCGTAATGGTTGATGTGGTTATGCTGTGTCCGCTTAGGCCTCTGTGTATGATAGGCTCAAGGCTATAACGTATTGCATCGATGCAATGTTGGTCTGCATCCACCAGCTCGGGCAAAATGTCACCACTCAACCTATCTGTTTTATAGCGATAGAGCCGGGATTCTTCAATGGCATGGACGCAACGCGGATGAATGATGATTTTTCGGTAGCTTCTCAGGTGCATCACGCCCTCCTCTACACTGCCCTTGCCCTTGACCGCGCCCCGGATATTAAACCCGGCACGGCGCATATAACTAATCGTTTCAGGGCGGGCACTATCGGCACGGATAACATGGTCTTCTGCACCGGGTACGGTTCTGAATAGCGCCGGCGTGTGGTCGATCTCCACGCCAACACCATAGGCTTCATGTTCGATGTAAAGATAGTCGTCATGTATCCAGCATTTAACCAGCGTGGTGGGGTCGGTGCTAAAGCCCCAGTCAGCGCCAAAGTAGGGGCCGTCCCAGTATTCCTTAGGGATAAATGAATCGATGCTGACCTTGCCCTTGAGCACTTGGGCATCGGACACGCTTTGATACTCACCCAGCCAGACATGGGCGTATTTATCGGGGTCGCGTTGCTGATCCATGATCATTTCATCGCGTAGCACATCAGGGAACCAGGGGTTGTCTGAGTAATTCGCCTTGACAACAATGGCGTCCTTGGGCGGATTTTCCCCGCGTAACAAGCGGTCTATCGGGTCACTGGGCTTGTTGGGGTTCCATGAAAACCACAACTGACTGCCTGGCTTTCTGATGGTGGGCCGTAATAAGTCCAGTGACCGGTTGCTGAGGCTTTGTGCTTCTTCTACCCACGCAATATCATAGCCCTCTAAACTTTTAATGGATTCTGCCGTGTGGTTCTGCATTCCTGAGAAGATGATCTGTCCGCCATTGTGGCATCGTATGACATTATCCAGCACGGTAAACAGGGAGCCTACGCCCATTTGCTCTATTTTTTTTTCCAGCAGGCGCTTGACCGATTCTTTCAAGGATCCCTGTATTTCACGTATGCAGACAGAATCCGTCTTTTTTTGTAAGTGCCTGGCAATCATCATGGTGGCGAAGTGGTGGCTCTTGGCGCTACCCCTTCCACCCCACGAGCCAAGGTAGCGGGCGGGCGCCAGCAAGGGTTTAAAAACCGGCGGATAGCTAATCCTCATTGGATTTTACCACCCACTCGATAACATCAATCTTGATCGGATCGCCATTGGGGCCGCTGTGTTCAGTGGCCAGTTTATCACCATAAAATCTGGGAAACATTTTTGAAGACAACCACTTTCTTGTATCCAAGCGCAGCCGGTCGCGCTGAAAATCACCTGTTGGATTATCAGCAATTTCTAAAAGTTGATCTACCAATGTTTCTGCTTTTTTTTCTCGCGCGCGCGCGTAGTGCTCTGGATGGCAATTTAAATAGTCATAAAGAACCGCCTCACTCACGTTATTTTTTTTTGCTATTTCCCTCATAGGCATGGCTTCGCCTATCTGATTGCAGACTACCTCAATGCCGACTGCATCTAATTTTTTCTTTTTGGCCATAACAATAACCTACCACGACTCAAGCCTGTTAACCCTGTGGTGGACGCCTTCAACTAAACAAATCCAGTTGTGGGCTGTTGCGGTTAGGCTCTAACCCACAGATATTAATTATTTGCCTGTCAGTCAGGTTAAACTTCCTGGCCAGTGTTTTTACCGGTGTCCCGTTGTTTTTGTCGCATTTTATCTGACTATTGCGTGCATCCAACAAGGCGTGGTGGCAACGGGGGATAAACAGATAACAGCCGACATAGAGTGAGTATAGTTTAGTGCTGGCCTCGCTACTGATACCTAAGTAACCCGCCTTGTTTTTAGCAAAAAACAGCGTGCTTCCGCCATGTAGTTTGACCAGCGCCAAGGTGTCCGGTTCGCCGATCAAGGCAATCAGTTCATTAATTGATTTTGGAATCCCCATCATTTTTAACCCGATAGAGCTGACACCGCAAGCGCCCCGAAAATAGCCATGACAAATAGCACGAATACGCCGACTATGACCGCTGCCGCGAAGAGCTTATTACATTTTCGCATGGCTGAATTGAAGGTCATTGACTTGTCAATACCTCCTTTTCAATATCATTAACGATATTTTTAAACACATTCGCAGACATAAACCGTATTAAATTATGGCTTCCACACACTTGAAATTTTACAGCGGTCAAATGCACTGTGTCATTTTGGAAAATCCATTCGACAATCACATCGAAATTATATAAAACCATCTTATGCAGGTGGATTAGCTTATCGGGTTTCATGCCAATTTTTTACCGGCCTGGAAGTCGGCCAGGGTTAGGCCGCCCGTTAGCTGAAAATGGGCACTCTCGCGAAACATTTTGAAACGGCCCGACCATTCAAGCCCAAGTTTCTCGCCTATTATGCCGCATTTGGTAAACAATTCCGCATTGTTCCAAACCGCTTTACCGTGGACTATCGGGCAGAAATCGAAGGCAACCTTGTGGTTATGGAAAGATTGCCCCGGCTTGGCATTGGTGACACGGTTGCCCGGTTTTGTTCTGCCTATCGCGTATAAAGCGGCTTGTTCTTCGTTAGACCGAAAAGTGGAAGTGATTATCACAATAATCCCCTGCTTCTCGCATTCCTCGACAAACTTATGACAAAGCACGGCAACATGCGGCTCTAAATCATTAATATTTCGGCTCATTTATATTTTCCCCCGTATTTTAGAACCCTCAAAAACTAACAGCTGAACGTCCACGCAGCGGTTATTATGAGGGCGGCAATAACAAACCAAATCACCCACTGGTCGAAGCAATAAAGTAGCCAGTTCATTTTACGCCAAGTTTTCCACAGTTTCTGTGTATAACACGTTATTAAACACCGTTTTTCATCCCCTAATTTGTTGACTATAGGACGCTTTTTTCAGATTGTCCAAAGTTTGTACAGTTTTTTTAGTCTTTTTGTGTTTTACGTTCAAAAACATCAGCTTTGGAGATTGCACTTGCAGCCTTTTTTTATGTGCGCCAGCGCGCCAGTGATGGACCCATTGCAGCGCATAACCGCGGTCATATAGCTGGTTATTCCCCTCTTTCCCGATACAAACAGGTGGTTTTGACAACCTATTCCTGAACTGTTGGATCAACTCGTTATAGCTCACGCCGGTGACATGGCACAGTTCTTTGCGGCTGATTAGTACTTCGCTCATTTTGTTACTTTTTCGCTGGTTTTGTCTATATTTTCGCTGCTTTTAGCCGCCCGTCATAAATCCGGTTCGGCGGTAATTTTAACCACGATCTTGCCCTTAAAATCTTCCTGAAAACCGTGATAAAAATAATGCGGTATAAAATTCCGGTCATTCATGCCCAAATATTCTGCTATCGAATCCTGGCCGAATTTCATCATGGCGACACAATTGTCTTGATCGTAAGCATGTCTGCTGGGTGGATAGAAATCGAGGCTTAGATGTACCTTTTCGCCGCCAGGATTGACCAATCCGGCTTCTTTGCACAAATAAAAAACAGCCCGCTTATAATCTTTGCCGGTTTTGGCTTTGATGTACCAGTGGCAACGGCTGTTCGGACTCAATTCCTTTGGGGGCCATGGCAAAACAACCTCGTTGGAAACTAAGGTGTCCATGCTGCTGTGTCCCTGTCTAAATCCCGGTTTGGAATGATGACCACATCGCCCTGAATCGTGTAATGTTTGGTCGTGTCCTTTAGTTTGCATATCTCGGTTGCCTTATAATTTATCGGAAGTTTCAAAGAATACGCTTCATCGTTAAACAGCATAATGTGTATGCCATCATCAAGAGCGACGATGTATAAGCTGTCAGCACCTAGCAAGGTGGCTATTTCAGTGAGGGATCGGATACCTTCAAGGTCGTATTCTAGCCCGTCGGCAAGGATCACTTTACGGATAAACATCGTCAGCAATCCACCAAAATCAAACTAACAAACAATTCTCTGAGGGTTTTTCCGCAACAATGGCCCTCGCCATCGGGGTTAAACAGCCACCAGATACCGTCATTTCTACCGATGTAAAAGCCTTCCAGGAGCCGCGTTTCAAGTAGTTCAAACACAGGATAAAGTTTATCGTCTTGTTCGGTCACACGCCCTCCCCGATCTGCCAAACCACATTCCGGTTATCCATGCGCATCGAGGCCATGCAATACGGTTGATCCTCGAAATTATGGCAATACGTGTATTTTTCGAACGCACAGCCAATACATGATTTACGCTCAATGGCCTGGTATTTAACGCCCTCAAACTCAAAACTGTCTTCAGTCTTCATCGGTGTAGTAACCGTCACGTTTATCGTTGTGCCTGCGGGTGAATAACTGGCTTTTAACCCAGTCTTTTGTCCGGGTTTCTTCGCAATCTGAGCAAATGTAGTCGCCCTGCCTGGCCGTGTGTATTTTTGCCTCAATTTTTGCCATGTGCTTTCCATAGCGGCAATAAAATTCTTTAGCCATAGCAGCAATGCACTTAATGCCGGTAGAACGGGTAGGGGCCACCCTCGCCCGGAAACAGGCCGAAGCAATTAAGCACCGCCAGCAACACCAGCAACCCCACTAAAACCCTGATAAGCATCATAACCGGCGGCGGAAGTGGCAAGAATTGGGCGATTAAAATTTGTAAAACGTAGAGGACAATAATGGCCACGATTACGTAAATAATTAGATAAATAATACATTGTAACATCTTGATTACCTTTAGTTAATTTACTATTTTTTGGGATTACAATTAGACATTATTGGGCTTCCATGGTTCTGCTTTGTTCCGGGCAATGGCGGCGGTGCGCTTATCCTCGCAGTCAGCACAGATGTAATTACCCTGTCTCGAGGTTGGCAAGCGATCAATCTCAAATTTCCACTGACCACAGTAACGGAAAAAAAACTGCGGTTTGCTGGGTGGGCTGTCAGGGCCTAGCATTTTGTGTAACTCCCATAAATCTTTTGTTCTTTCAGCAAATCAATAAACACTTCGCTGACCCATTCCTTTTGCGGGATGGTTTTATCGGCCTCAAGATAGCGGTTTATAAAATAATCCTGCTCTACGCCGCAGCGACGGCAGGCTTCGAGTCCGTTGGCAATCCAAGCCGGATCACGGCTATATTTTTTGGCTAACTCGGCTTCGTTTACCCAACCAAATTTTTCACTGGCCTGGTCAGGTGTCAGTATTTTTATACTGTCCGCATTATAGTTTTCATCACGGATTAACTGAGGCACGATTTCAGGCACGATTTCAACTTGAGTCGCTATCTTTATCGTCGTTTTTTGTTTTCGTGGCGTGGCGGGTATCTCACGTCGCTCTATTAGGTGTTTATACGGCCTATTCGCCTTGTACAATTCAGTTGCTTGCCTAACTCGCTCAATGGCCTCTTCCTGCGTTTGATGAAACGCCAAATGCACGGCGCCCAAACTGCTGGAGTATTGTTTTATCGTGTCGTGATAGTTTACGTTCCTAGGGCGTATTTTAGCTTTCATTTTTTTTATCTCGGTAAAAGATGCTACTTTTTCATTATCGTGTCTTCTAGGTGCCTTCACGTTCGTTAAAACACCGTTTTACTCTCATCTTCTGCTTGCCTTTGCAAAACGACCAAATGCCGGTTGGCTGCCTCGACCGTATTGAGCAACTGCAAATAGTCTTCCTGCTCCAAGCCGCCGAGTCTACGATGCCCGTAGCGTTCGGCTTTGAGCTGGTTAACCCAGTCGATCAGGTCGTGCAGGATTTTGAGGGTGTCTTGGTGCATCAAGGACTCTTTTATGCTAGGGTTTCATAGCGTGGGTTTAAGGATTTTTTTAAGTCGCTTAAATACTTTTTACCTGTTTCCTGGTCGCTTTTTTTCCATGATCTGATTATCATTTGTTCTTCAAGTGTTGCCTGGTCCCGTTTTATGAGCTGTTTTTGTGTTTCCCGGTCCTGATCCCGGCTCAGGCAATATTTTCTAAAATCAATGGCATTGGGCGGCCATACAATCAAGTTTTTTACCAAGGTATTAAAACCTTCTTTAACTTGCTTGGCTGTTAAACCTGCTAATATGGACTTCCATTCTTTCGCCATTTCTGAAATAGAGCCATCCGCATTATTCGACGGGCCTCGACGAGATAACCATTGATCGCCATAAATTGCTGTCATCTTTTTCCAGATAAATAAAACACCGTCATCCGATAAGGGTTCTTGCGTCGCGTTCTTTTCTGGCCCAATAAGCTCTTTCTGCTTGTTGTTGAATTTCGACTGCTGTAGGTTTGCGACCAGTTGAAGAATGGGTTTTATTGTTTCGTCTTTTTGTGTCATCATATTCACCTTGATTAGTGTTTAGAGTTGATTGTGAGCCAGGCCCGTTTCCCGCGGTGTCCTGGCTTTTTCGTTTTTGGACTATATCCACGACTATCTGCCTGTAGTACAGCGGTGTAGTCGGCTTCTTACCTCTCAACGACTTAGATACTGCCAGCTCGGCAAATACCATATCGTCATCAGTAACCCCCATTTTTTCCCATTCCAGAAACATCGGTACTGTATCTACTGTTTGTGCCTCACATTGTGCGTAGCCTTTTACGTTCATGAAATATTCAAGCCATTTTTTCAAGGCTATGTTTTTCTCAATCGCATCGGCATCAGAATTTTCGGTTTTCTCGCGCGCGCCAACAACAACATTGGTCTGTTTAATGGTCTGTTCTATTGTCTGTTTATTGCGGGTTCCCGAATCAGGAACCGTTTTAGTTCCCGAATCAGGAACCGTTTTAGTTCCCGAATCAGGAACGGTTCCTGTTTTAGGAACGGTTCCCGAATCAGGAACCGTTTTAAGGATAAAATCAGGTATGCAAAACAAATATTGAGAAGACCTTGAACACCCACCTTTACCCTCTTTTTTTAACCATCCTAAAGTCACTAGATGCGTGGTTGCCGTGGATATTTTTGGTAATGACAAGTTGCACCTTTCCGCTATTTGCGATCTTTTAGGCCACATCAAATTAGTCGTCTTGTTACGCCATGACAAAATAGCTCCCAAAACACGCAAGTCGGTCTTGGTTAAACGGTCATCCATAAAAACTTCTACAGGCACAAGTGAAAAAATATGATGGTCAGACATTTTTAACCTATGCGCCGGGCAGGTAGGGGTAGTTTTCGGTGACGGTTGCGTTCATAAGCGGGCCGCCTGACGTGGCGTAATTCAATTTGATCCCGCCTGATAATCTGATAAACTAATCATGCTTTTTCCTATGTAATAAAAGTGATGTAAGCCCCGGCTCTAGTCAAGTCGGGGTGTTTTTTAGTGCTAATGCAGCGTTTTTTCTGCCTGCTTGTCTACAGGTTGCTTAGGGTAATACCGGCGCTGAAGCAATGCCTCTCCCTCTCCAAGGTCGCCGCTTTTAATCTTGCGCCAACAAATCGCGCAAAAGTATTTCGTGGCACCCTCTGAGGTTTCCGTGTTTTCACACGCAATCATCATAAAATTTGCCAGTGCGTTATCACTAAAACTGCCTGAAAAGTTCTTCCAGATCGAAATGATGAACGACCGTGTAAAGCTTAAATCCGGGTAATACTCCTGGAACACGTCTTCCAAAGTTACCCATTCAAAATCTTTGCGCATTGTGTTATTCCTTCGATAACCCCTTAAAAAAGAGAGCCTGGCAGCACCGTAAGGGACAGCGTTTTCAGTCTCGATAACCTAGCCACGCTCAAACTCGTTATTCACAAAATTTAATGGCTAACATTAGCCCTGATCTAACCGTCATTCCTTCCGGGTATCCGACTAATCTTGATTAAGTCCATAGCCCCATAGAGGTGTGTCCGGATAATCCACCGGAGGTATTCGCTCTTGTTGTCAAAACCGTGCGCCCTGCCAGCTACCAGCAGGTCATCGTGGGTTTTTTCGTCAACGAGGGCCTTCACTTCTTTGTCGTTTAGCATGAGTTGATACCGGGGTAGTGGGGGCTGTTAGGGTGGGTTAGGTAGGGGTTAGTCAACGTAAAGATCAGGGCGGATTTTTTCACGGGGAATGCCGAAAAGCTTTTCTATCTTTTTGACATTCTTTAGGGATGGTTTTTTCTTCCCTAAAGTCCATTCAGAATAGGCGGACGTAGAAACACCAATAAGATCAGCCGCTTTAACTTGAGTACCCAGATCATTTGAGATTTTTATAAATATGTTCATGGCTAGATTATCAACTAATAGCGGATTATATGCAACTGTTAAAAGCGGATTAACATTCGCGTATTCTGAACTAATGGAATATAAAGGTTTTGCACAGCGATTAAAGGGATTAATGAACGATAAGGACATTAAAAACCAGAAGCAACTAGCCGAATGGCTTGGCGTATCAACTTCTATTGTAAGCGAATGGCTAAGGGCTGAAAAAATACCAAGTCATGAAACGGCAATAATGATTACTAATAAATTTAGCTGTTCACTTGATTGGTTAATGACTGGCAAAGGTAGCAAGACACCCGATAAAAAAACAATTGACCCTTTTTATGCCATGTATCTTGAATTACCGGAAAAACATAGGCTGGCAGTTCAAAACTTGGTTAAGGCCTTAAGCGAAACCCAGGAACCCAAAAAAACCCTCTTAACAACCGTCAGGGAGGGCGGGCTCACACTAGCCCATGAGCCCGATTCAGAGACTTATGAGAGGATGGCTAATAAAAAATGACTGATAATATAGACAATATTGTTTTAGAGCATCTAAAACATATCAGAAAATCACTTGAATCTTTAGATGAAAAAGTGGATATGCTAACAGGACGCGTATCCTCAATAGAGCAATCTACGGCATTTCTTCACGTTGATTTAGCGCAAGTCAATAGCCGTCTTGATAGCTTTTCAAAGCGACTTGAGCGCATCGAGCGCAGACTTGAGCTATCTGACACTATTCCATAACAGGGCGTATCATTACCGACACTCATCACCCAATCAACCCGCCTAGCGGGTTTTTTATTGGCCGAAATAAGGCGGCTTGGGATTGGGTTTATTTTCAAATAATCCGCTTATGGTGGATTATTTATGTTGACATTATCCGCTATAGGTGGATAATTACACACACCTGAGCAACCTTATCCGTTACTCGCATCTCGCTTGCGATCCGAACGGAAGGCCCATGAGAGTTGGGCCATTCATTTAACTTCATAGGAAAAAGCAAATGAACAAATTATTAACAGCCGCCATCCTGACAATGATGGCAACCACGGCAACCGCAGCAACCTTAAAAAAGGATTACCCTTTATGCGCTACTGAAGATGCCGTTGTTGAGATGGTTAATGCGTTAAGAAAGCATGACATAGACCAATTCAAGGCGCTTGTTTTAAACGGTTCGTGTGTGTTAACAAAGGAGGGCGCAATGAAGTACACAACCATTGAGCAGTATGGTTTCAAGGGAATTACAAAAGTACGGATATACGGAAACGGAACTAACGCTATTGCATACACCAATAACGAAGCCCTGAACGATTAATTTCTAGCGTTTACATAGGAAAAAGCAAATGAAACAACCTGACTGGGCAGACCGCTCATGGCTGCTTGAACAAACAACCCCTCTAAAAGCGGCTGACACCCGCGCTAAAACCCTAACTGCAATTATGCTTAC
>QGNH01000606.1_pt1 | contig 35072 bp, 40 predicted proteins | sample 1735481 | NCBI WGS metagenome assembly QGNH01 (sample SAMN09239004, study PRJNA386568) | Viral metagenome, whole genome shotgun sequencing project. | reverse complement strand
GGGACCAAGTGAGGGGCCAAGTGTGGGACCAAATAAGGATGAATCTATATGAAACTGAGGTTAACAAATAAGCTAGGACTTCCAGAGCCCATTGTAAGGGCCATTGAGAATGATTCTTATGATGCTAAAGGAAGTCATTACACTCCTACTAGCCTCCTAAAGCCCCCACGTATGGGAGAGTTGGCTAGAACAGTTGGCTATGAAGAGGATGCGTCTGATAGGATTGCAGCATTGCATGGCCAAGCAATGCATACAGTTCTAGAAAGGGCAGCTAAGGGGCTTCGTGATAGCGGGTTCATTGTGGAAGAAAGGTTTACACAACCCTTCACGGTTGATGGCAATGAGTACAATGTGTCAGCCCAAATTGACTTGTACGATGAGAAGAATCTTATATTGTCTGATTATAAGACAGCCTTGGTTAGTCATGTTAAGTATGGGCTTAAGGATGACCATAGATTACAATTGAACCTCCAAGCTTATCTGCTTAGACAGGCTGGGTTTAGAGTTGATAAGGCTGAAGTTGTGTTGTTCCTTAAGGACTGGACACCAATGCGGGACTACCCAGGCTATCCTGAATCTGCTACAGTTAAGTTTGAAGTTCCTTTGATGTTGGGAGTAGATATAGTTGATTGGGTTGAGAGTAGAATACGCTTGCATGAGGAAGCTAAGGTTACACTTCCTTTGTGTACTCAAGAGGAGAAGTGGAATAGGCCAACGTATGCTGTGATGAAGGCTACAGCAATGAGGGCCACAAAAGTATTTGATACCAAGGAAGAGGCTGAAGAGTTTCTAAAGACTAAGAAGCCAGATGAAGGTTACATTATCAAGGAACGTGGTGATAACCTTAGATGTAAGTTTTATTGTCCAGTAAGGTTTGTCTGTCAACAGGCAAGAGATGAAGGGTCCATTGTCATACAGGATGGCGATGAACTTAAACAGGTTAAATGAAGAGGAGAGAAACTAATGGCTAAGAGTAATACTAAGACTTCCTACGCTGAAGAGGGCTTGGAAGCTGTTAATGCAGACACAGCACAAGCTGAAGCTGCATTGACCAATACGGCTGATAATAGCGGGTCAGATGAAGAGCTTCAACAGGTGGGTGGACTAGAGCCTGTTGCATTCTTTTATCGCACCTCGGCCCCTAAGAACCCTGGTAAGACTAAGTCTGCCTATAAGGTGTTGGCCAAGGGCGATGAAATAACAGGTACCTATGAACGTGCCTTTGTGAACGGTAAGTACAAGAACCCAACGTACATTATCCGTAACACTGAAGGACAGCTTGTGGGTTTGAGTGGAACGGGTTCCCTTAACCGAGCTATGGATAAACTTGAAGTTGGCTCTAAGCTTAAGATTACCTATGGTGGAATGAGTGCCATTAAGTCGGGTGAATGGGCTGGAAGTGATGCCCATAACTTCACCGTGTTTGGTAATAAGTTTAAGGCTTAGTTCTCGTCCCGATCCTCCTAGCCCGTTTGCCGAGGGTTAAATCGGCTCCTTTTTATGAACATACAGTTGTTTAATGAAGATTGCTTAGAGAATCTAAAGAGGATGCCAACAGGGTATGTTGACATGGTTCTTTGTGATCTTCCTTACGGAACTACTAAAAACAAATGGGACAGTATTATTCCCTTAGACACACTGTGGTCAGAGTATAAAAGGGTTTTAAAAGAATCTGGGTCTATTGTTTTAACGGGTCAAGGCAGATTCTCCGCTATGTTGATACTTTCTTCCACGGTAAAGTATCAATACTCCGCCGTATGGGTCAAACCTGGACATACTAATCAGCTTAATGCTAAAAAGCAATTGCTTAGAAAGCACGAAGATATCCACATATTTTATGATAAACAACCAGTATACAACCCACAAGGGCTTATACCAAAGAATACAGAGACTAGGCAAGGTAAAACTATATCTAGTAATTGGGGAAATCAAGGAAGAGAAGCCTATATCCAACAATTTACAAACTACCCCACTACAGTTATCCAGACCAAGGGTAGAGATAAGTCTTTTCATCCAACCCAAAAGCCAATAGAACTTCTTGAGTTTTTAATAAAAACCTTTACTGACCCCGGCCAACTAGTCTTAGACAATACCATGGGTTCAGGCAGTACAGGGGTTGCTTGTGTCAATACAGGAAGGAGTTTTGTTGGCATAGAGAAAGATCCTGATTACTTTAAAATTGCCCAAGAACGGATAGCCAAAGCTAGGGCTGGGCTTAAATGAACTACTTAGTGGCAGACGTAGAAACATATGGAACTGACCCTAAGAATGGGAACTTTTATGAAGATACAGTTGTTCAATGAAGATTGTCTAGAGAACCTAAAGCGTATGCCTGATGGGTATGTGGACATGGTTCTTTGTGATTTGCCCTATGGGACCACGGCCTGTAAGTGGGATATTGTCATTCCATTGGGCCCTCTATGGGGTCTTTACAATAGGGTTGTAAAACCAGGCGGGGCAGTAGTGCTGTTTGGCTCCCAGCCGTTTACCTCCCTTTTGGGCACTAGTAATTTAAAGTATTTGAAATATAGTTGGGTGTGGGTTAAGTCCCGCCCTACCGGGCATCTAAATGCCAAGCATCAGCCCTTAACGGGATTTGAGGATATCCTTGTATTCTACAAGGAAAAATGTGTTTATAATCCGCAGGACCTAACTAAAGTAAGTCTTGTTGTTAAAAACTCCGCAAGTGACTTGCGGAGGAATAAAAATAATGTTACTTCTACCGTAAGTGGGGGCCTTAGACCCGCATACCATCAGACACAGTCTGGGTACCCCAGGGGTCTTCTTAAGTTTGATAGCGAACATAGGAGGGTTCATCCCACACAGAAACCTGTGGCCCTCTTAAAATATCTAATCAAAACTTACACTAACGAAGGCCAACTAGTCCTAGACAACACAATGGGCTCAGGGTCTACAGGGGTGGCTTGTGTTAATACAAATAGAAGCTTTGTAGGGATAGAGAAGGATGGGGACTACTTTAACATTGCAAAGAAACGTATAAACGAGGCTAAGGCCTTAAAAGGTTTATGAACTACTTAGTGGCAGACGTGGAAACATATGGGACTGACCCTAAGAATGGGAAGTTGTTGGGTGTGGCACTATGTCCTATTGGTGAACCAGATAAGGCCAAATACCATGCGTTACAATGGTATGACTACTTAACTTCTACTTGGCATAAGAATGAACACTATGATTTGGCAATAGAATGGTTAACGCATACTCTGTCTACTTGTGATGGGTTGGTTGGCCACAACTATGCATACGATAAGAGTTGGCTAGACCATGTACTAGGCATTGACACTAAATGGCACTCTTGTACTAGACTTATGTGGCACATAGCGTCCGCCCCCTCGGGCCCCAGACCATATGGGCTTAAAGATGCCCAAGTAGAAGTACTAGGCTGGGCTAAGCGTGGAAGCGATGAACTAGAGGAACAGGTTAAAGCCCGAGGGGGCAAACTAAAGAACGGAGATCATTACCTTGCAGATAAAGAAACACTTAGTCATTATGCTTGTTTGGACGCTAGCAGTACAGCTTCTTTATATAATAATCTTAAACCATTTTATGATAAGCATGAATATTGGTGGTTGTTGGAAGCTATGGTTAGCTATAGTTGGCTTCTCAGTCAATGCACAACTAATGGTATACAGGTTGATACAGATCTTCTCAACCAACAAATAGAGATCTTAAGAGATACAAAGGAAGCTTATTGTGCCAAGTTTATGGAGCTTGCAGCCCCCCACATTAACCGGCTAGAGAGGGTATGGAAGGAGCATAGGGCGGCTAAGTATACAATGCCTCTAGCCAAGGAACGGTTCCTGTCCTCTTGGGAGATGCATAAGAAGTTTAAGGTATCCTCAGATAAGGACAAAAGGGAACTATTCTATGAAGAGTATAATCTACCAGTTATTGTTGAAACAGATGGAGGTAAACCATCTACGGGGGTTGATGCAGTCAAACTTGCAGCTAATGGTAGGGAGGATCTGGAAGAGATAGTAGAGGCCTATGAACAGTTTGAAACGTCTGAAACACTCCTTAATTCTTTTGCTATACCTTGGAGTTTATCCGTTATTGGTGATAGGCTTCACCCAAGGTTTAACCCTTGTGGAACTGTCTCTTATCGTCTCTCTGGGTTCAAGCCTTATTTACTTAATGCTCCTTTTGATGAAAAGGACTTAATGTCTTGTCTCAAGTGCGATGAAGGATGGGTTGGGGTACACGCCGACTTTGCATCTGTAGAGCCGTGTGTTACAGCCCACTACAGTCAAGACCCCTCATTACTTAAAGTGTTCAAGGAGGGTTTAGGGGATGTTTATTTAGACCTAGCCTTAACCCTCTTCCCCAATGATAAAGAACTAAAGGAAGGATATAACCCCAATGACCCCATTAGTAAAGAAGTTAAAGAAAGGTTTAAAGTTAAAAGGAACATCTCTAAGATTATACAACTTGCGGTTCAATACACTGGAACGGAATATACTGTATGCAAGAATCTCTCCTACGCTGGTCTTAGTACTACGCTTCAGGAAGCTAAAGAACTCGTTAGTAATTACTGGAAGCATTTTAGAAAAGTACAAGTAATGAATGAAGCCCTATTTATCAGGTTTGATAAGCAAGGGTACCTTAGGAATGTAGTGGGCCGCATCATTAGGGTTCCAACATCTATTGACATTAAGAAGAGGGATGGGACCATATGGAAGAAGCCAATCCCCCGCTATAAAGATTTACCTAATAGGTTCATTCAATCCTCTGCACATGACCTATTATCCTTTTGGGTGCTTATCATAGCTCGTATGATTAAGGAACGGGGTATTGCTGCAAAGCCTGTTATCTTGGATTGCCATGATTCAACCTCCTGGCAATGTCCCAAGGAACAGGTTGAGGCTCTTGAGGCTGTATTTACAGAGGCCTTGACAGAGTTAAATGAACAAGTTAAGATGAGTGTACCAGTAAGAGTTGAGATGAAACGGTTTATGACCCTAGCAGGTCTTAAAGGAGAAGAGTAAGTGTGGACAACAACTTTATTTATCGTATTGGGTCTATTGACAATCACCTGCCTAGGCCTCCTCGTTTCTTTACTAATGGTGCTCTTGCTGGATCTCATTGTAGATTTGCAAGCGTTTATGCCGTTAGATCGGAAGATGCACATTGTATCGAAGAAGCAGGGACAGCGGCCCAATTTAAAGGTATTGTCTGGTCCCAACGCCTCTGGGTTGACTTCGATAACGAAGAAGCCGGAAGAGCCGCCCAAAGCAAGCTAAAGGAGTTAAAGTATGATCACTGTGTCTATACTACAGGTAATCGTGGATGCCACATTGGTATTGCTCGTGACGCTAGACCTAGCCATCTCTTGCCAATCCAAGATAAACTCTGGGTCAAGGCTAACCTACCTGGGGCAGATCTTAGCCTTTATTGGCACTTGCATCTCATTAGACTGCCAGGGGCTATACACGAAGCAACAGGCAAACCTAAATCCCTTATATACAAAGTCAGTGGGAATGCTCTTGTACTTCCGAGTTATACCCCAGAAGAAGTCAACAAGACGGTCCAAGAAAGTAATCCCAATCGCCCATCTATCTTCTCGGTCTGGGAGATTGTAAGTAACCTAACTGGAGGAGAAGAGGGCAATAGGCACCAACAGTTGCTCACAATAGCGGGGGCATTGAGGAATGAGGGGAAGGTTACAATGGACGAGGCAATGTGGGTTTGTGCGGAGATTAATAGAGGATTTTCCGCACCAAAGTCAACAGAAGAGGTTGAGAGGATTGTACGGTGGGTATATAATGAATGAGAAAACCCGTAACAGATTGGAATAAGTTTAGAGAAGGCTTTGTAAGAGAGACACTAAGAAGAGCTAGTTTTAGATGGCCCCCTAGGGGAGAAGCTGTTAGACTGGCTAGAACAACAAGGAAGCCCAACCCAGCAACAGGTAAGCTGTGTTGGCATGTTAGGTGTGCAATATGTGGCAAGGAAATGTTAGAAAGGGAAGGAAGAGTTGATCATGTCGAACCCGTTGTCCCTGTGTCAAGTATGCAACAAAGCCCCGGTAACCAGGGAACAGGGGGAAGTTCGCTCAATTTGGGATCGTATGTGTTACGTATGTTCCCAGAAGTATCAGGCTTCCAAGTTGTCTGTAGCGAATGCCATGACATTAAAACCAGGAGTGAGAATGATGCTAGACGAATCAGTAGGAAAGCCGGGGGTAAAGGATGATGGTGGTAAACTCATGTACAACCTTCTCCCTTGGAAGGCTATCAAGGGCCTTGTGACTGTTTTAACCTTCGGGGCTAAAAAGTACAGTCCCAATGGCTGGCGTACAGTACCAGAGGCCAGAGAACGTTATACGGCAGCCCTTCTCCGCCACATAGCCGCCAGAGAGAGTGGTGAAGTAATTGACCCAGAGAGTGGGCTGCCACACAGTTGGCACATTCTCTGTAACGCTACATTCCTAGCCGAGTTGGAGGATTAATGCACAAGATTGATGGTAAGACGGTATATGAGATTGAGGCAGAAACGGTTCTACAAGAAGATCCTGATATGTATGTAGCCCCTTATGAGACTATAGGGGAGAAGATGCAAGAAGTGTGCAATGGTGTAGCCAAGCGTATTAATGATTACTTCGTTTACGGGCACTTGCCTAAAAGGGATTAGTTATGAACCATTTAATCTATATAGCAATAGCTGGGTCACACTTTATAGCAGGGTATTGCTTTGCATGTTTCATTAATAGTACCCCCAAGAAACGAGGATAACCATGGTATTCTCTAGAGAGATAGAACGTAAGTTTACCCTAAAGGATACAACCTATGAAGATGCTCATAATACTCTATCTTGTCTATCTAGGTGTATCATTAATGCTAGTAGCTTTGATACATATTGGAAGGCTTATGGAGTAGACTTTGTTAGGCTTCGTGACAACAGCCGTGAGATCACCGTTAAAGTGACAGATAAGCACACAGTGGTTGATAGGATTGAAGAGAACGTAGAGGTTGTAAAAGAATCAATGCCTGCAGCGGCTAGATTCCTCACCCTTCTTCTAGGCCCCCCCGCTATGAAGATTACTAAGAGGTTCTCAGTATTCGAGGTGTCCTCTTCACCCGCTCCTGGTACAGAAGTTAAAGCTATTCTGTGCCTCTATGTGGTTGAAGAGGACCCTCGAAAGCGCATCTTCTTTGAGGTTGAGGCTGAATCATTGGCTATAGTGGATTATGTGTTGCGTGATATTATCCCCAAGGAGGGGTTCAATCTAAAGAAAGAGACAAGCTCATTGTTCCAAATCTTCCATAAGAAAGTTAAGGCAGCCTAAGTGAAAAAGCCTGCAATTCTGTTCTATGACATTGAAAGTGCACCCAACTTAGGGTATATATGGGGCCGCTATGAGCAGACTGTTATAGCCTATAAACAAGAAAGATCCCTACTATCTGTTGCCTGGAAGTGGCTAGGAGATAAACAAGTTAGCTTCGCTACAGTAGAAGGGGATAAGGATGATAAAGATCTGTGCCTTCTAATCAAGGGATTGTATAATGAATCTGATATTGTTGTAGCCCATAATGGAGATGAATTTGATCAAAAGGTTGTTAGAGCCCGTATGCTCTATCACAACATTGCCCCACACAAGATCCTTACAACCATTGACACAAAGAAGGTTGCTAAAGCCTATTTCAGCTTCAACGGTAATGACCTTAAAGGTTTAGCCAAGTTCTTGAACCTCCCACATAAACTAGAAACTACTGGGTTTGAATTGTGGCTTAAATGTATGCGAGGGGATGCTAAAGCTTGGCGCGAGATGGTTAGATATAACAAGAGAGATGTAATTGTACTAGAGAAGCTGTATAAACGGTTCCTTCCTTGGATTAATAATCACCCCAATATAGCGCGTATACTTAATCCCCATGATGTTTACGGGAAGAAGTGCCCCACTTGTGCTAGCAGCAGGGTTGGTATGAAAGGGAAGAGGGCCAATGCTAGAACTATACAGCAACAATGGAAGTGTAAGGACTGTGGTAGGTACTTTCTTACCACAATCAAGGCGATTAGTGGTAAATGAAGCTTAGAAGGGTGCCAAAGGTTATGTTTGCTACGTGGGCTAAGGACCATGGGGGCTATTGGAATACCTTTAGGACCCTTGAAGAGGCTGCAGCATTTGAGGGAGGAAAGAACGTTCCCATCTTCTCCTTAACAGCTAAACACCTTGGGTTGTTTACTGAAGTGGTGGTTATGGTTAAAGAGGGTAAAAGGAAATGACAGCACTATTAGGGATGTTAAAAGGTATCAAGCTTTCTGTAACCGAGTGGTTACTAATATCAATGGCTACGCTTATTGGGGGCCTGGTTGTGGCCCTACGGTTACAAGGTTCCCGGCTACACAAGGCCCAAGTTGACGTTCTTCAGTCTCACGTACAGGCCCAAGATAGCCAAGATGATGCAGCTGTTGCTGCAGCCAATAGAAGGTTCCTGCCAGCATACACAAGCTACCTAAATGCACACAAGGGGCCCAAATGAGATTACTACTTGTAATGATGCTTGTATCGCATATCGCGATAGCCGATACATTAAATCCCTGTGATCTAGCCCTTAATGCATGTAAGGATGAAGTGGATGCACAGGCCACACAGATCCTTCACCTAAAGCAAGATGTACACGATCTACAGGATAAGGTTGTTGATGAGGAGAATAGTGCCCCAGCATTGCCTTGGTTTGTCTATATTCTTATTGGGGCAGCAGGGGCTATAACTGCAGGTAGGGTCTTTAAGTAAAGTTAACGCTTCTTCTTTACATAAGACATACCAATAATAGCCTACTTCTTCAAATAATCTTCTAACGCCTGTTTTAGTTCTAATACAGGCACAGCCCAAGATAAGTACATATCAGTTCTTGAAATCCTACTAGCCATCCCAACAACTTCTCCCTTTAAATTAACAATAGCCGATCCCGAATCACCATGGTCTATTGGCCCATGCACTTCTAATGTTGGTAACCCCATCCGATCCATTGTTATACCGGCTATGGTTACAGGATATTGATGCGGTTCCCTATTCTTGTTTATCCCGCCATAGGTTAAGTCTAACCCATCACTAGAAGTTTCTACACTATCTGCAAACTTTAGAGGTTTTATAAGTTTAGTGTCTACCTTTAATATAGCCCAATCTCTTAAAACAAATACAGAGCTACCTTGGTCTACAACCTTTGATAAAGCAGTGTGCCCGTCCTTAAAGTGAACCGTAAATACATCATCTTCTTCAACACAATGGGCTGCTGTCATTACAAGATCCTTGCCCACAACAAACCCTGAGCACATGTGCTTACAGTAGGTGGTTACATATACAACAGCTTCATTATTGTTTGCTTCTACATATCGGCTCTTCTTAGGAGGCATTGCACCATCATTTGGGGGGCATACAAACTTGGCCATGGCCAGGGAACACACAAACAAAAATAACAAATTACTAACTCTCATTTGATGGCTCCATAAACAAGGCTTTCTCTGCATTACGTCTATTTGTAAGCCCCAGAGAGGCGTACATTCCTATGTGGTTCCACAGGGGGAACTGGTTAGCTGCATCTTCATATTTACGAAGGTTAAGGCTCTTTAAAAGCCCAGAGCGAACTAAGTTACCCACCCCTAGGTTAAATGTGAAGGATAGAAGGGCCGCAAGTTGATTAGCGTTTATGGGAACCTTAACAACCCCTATAACCTGGGCCATTGTGCGGCCTAAGTCCTCTTGTAGCTGTTCATCGGCATAAGCCTGGGTCCAGGTGGTCCCAAGCTGTACACCCCCTGTATGCCCCCAACCTATGGTGACACGGCCCCCTTGGTCAGAATAGGCCTTAAGCTCACACCCTTCCCACCGCTTAATAAAGGCTAAAGCTATTTCAAGGGCCTTGGTGGGCATTAGGGGGCCTTTGGGGGTTCAGGTATAGGGGAGGGTATAGGGGTAAGCTCAACAATCGATCCTGGGGCATCCTGGGGGCCTACCATGGGGTTATAGCCCTCTACTAGGGTAGCTGCCATGTCCTGTTGGGATAGCTTGTCTATAAGCACCCTAAGGATAGGCATACCTGCTATATCTTCTAAGTTCTCTAATATACTCTTTAATTCGGTTAGGGCCACAAAGCTAGTGGCAATCTTAGTAGCGGGGAGGAAGTCTTGTGTTAGGTAACTCTCAACCAAATAGGCCAACATTACACATACTTCATAGACAAGGATCTTAACCACTGTACGTTTGAAGCCTGTAGAGGAGATCTTATCCCCCCGCTTCTTAGAGGCCCATACACCAAATAGGAAGTCTAAGGCCACAAGGACCATGACCATAATCATAGAAGCTTTAATAGGGATGAATAAGAGGGCTAGGGCTAGGAGGAGGTTGTATATGTAGTGTTTCATTAATGTCTTATCAATAGGTATAGAATTGTTACAACTATCATGGCTAAAAGACCCATAAGAACCTTTTGTTTCTTGGTGAAGGAGGGGGCCATTGCTTGGCTAACGACAGCGGGGGTAATGGGTTCTACGGGAACATTGGACACTATCTTCCCGTCAACAAGCTTCCACATATGCGGGGGTATGCCGTGAACAGCGGATAAGTCTGGGTTGTAGACTATCTCTTGGTCATGAGAAGTAATGCTACAGACAGTACCATACTGTATTCTGACATTGTCAAGAGTGAAGATAACCATGAATTTGTCTTTAGCCATAGTTAACTCGCAGGGTAGAAGTTAGTGCCATCGTAGGTACACCCAATTTGTATTGGGGACCCGTCTTGGCAGTATAAGTTAGTTAAATCTACCCAAACATAAGCAGGGTCAAAGTAATCTGTTGGTTTACACAGCTGTAAGTTTATAACCACACCTTGGTCTATTTTAGCGTAGGTCTTTGGCACTACACCCTCCACTCAACTAATATGCATCCTTGTGTGCCAGCAGCCCCTGCAGAGGACACACCTGTATTAGAAGTTCCCCCAGCCCCAGCACCAAAACCTGATCCTACTATAGCCGCCCCAAAGAATGTGTTAGAACCTGTGCCAGGCCCTCCTAGGCCCATGCCAAAGGGAGAACTTCCCCCTTTACCACTAATAGCTAATACAGATGCAGCAGGAACAGATCCGCCCCATTCTCCAGATATATTTATAGTGCCATTGTTAGAAGTGCCCCCTGGAAGCCCTCCAACCTGGTTAACAGCGGTAGAGCCTCCACTTGCACCACCTGCTAAATAGGTAACAGCATTAACCGTTAAAGTAGTATTGCCTCCGTTACCTCCAGCAGTGGGAGCATTGGTTCCAGCGGTACCTCCAGCCCCAATTGCAATGGTATAAGCTGTTGAGGGGGTAAGACCTGTTAAGTAGACAACAATACCACCCGCACCGCCCCCACCGGGTCCCCTGCCATTAACAGTGGTTGAGCCCCCAGACCCTCCGCCTCCACCGATAAGGGTAAACTTAAAGGTGGTGTTAGTATTTATGGTAGCGGGGGTTGTATAGGTGGTTCCAGAGGTTATGAATTGTTGACCAGATAGGACAGGTTCATCGGCTATAACTAGGGATCTAAATGTAGGGGCTGCAGCACCCCCAGACGCGGGCCCAGCAAAGACCTTATTAGCCGTTTGATTAGAAAAGGAGATATTTGGGGTTGTACCCCCAGAAGAGGTTAAAGGGCCGCTAGCTGTAACAGACGTTACAGGGGCTGTTCCACTAGATGCAGAGGTGACTAATCCCTTGGCATTAACTGTGATAGTGGCATAGGTAAAGGTTCCGGGACTTCCATTCACTGTAGCCAAGGTAGCCGCTACCGAGCCGGGGCCTGTGGCTGTAACATCTCCTGTGAGGGCTGTGATGTAGTTGCCTAATGGCTGTTTACTGGCTATAGAGGCTAATAAGGAGGCAGAGGCATTGAAGGTAAGTGTCTTGGTGCCAGAGTTGCCTGAGATTGTGAGGTTACCGTCACTGTTGTGGAAGGTAAGGGTGTCTGTGGGGCTAGATGCAGTGGGGCTTGTACCACTATCTGGCTGCATTATAGTGAAGCTGTTTAAAGCGTATGGGAGGGCAGGAATATCCCCCGCTACTAAGGGCCTAAATGTAGGAGTTGCAGCCCCTCCAGATACGGGGCCTGCAAAGACTGTATTGGCAAACTCGGTTGCTAGGGATATAGCAAGGGTTCCAGCAGTGGTTATGGGGCTTCCAGAGATAGATAGGAAGCTAGGAACCGTCATGGCAACGCTAGTTACAGTTCCTTCTCCTGGCAAGGCAGCGGCCCAGCTAAGGTTACCCATACCATCATTTATCATGACAGACCCAGGCCCACCTTGGGCACCTGGGAAGATTAGTTGGTATGGAACTACAACAGGGGGGACTGAGAAGAGGAGTTGTCCCGAATTAAAGGCCTCAAATATTAGGGTTCCAATAAGAGGGTTATTTGGGGGAAACAAGTTGCCCATAATTGTTTAAAGGGCAGATTATAATGCTTCTATAAGCAACCAAGCGACGATGGAGGTGTCACTAGCAGTAGACATAATGTCAAACGAAGTGCTAGGTATGATATTTGTAACTCTAAGGGGGGAGGGTGTCCCACCGTCTGCATTAGAGGTTATAAAGATCCTAGTATTAGCTGTAACAGAGGTATTTAGAACAGTAGTTGTGCCGGTTGTTAGCAAGGTTGTTAAACCCATTCTAGCGTTGGAACCTTCTTTAATCTGAAGTCCTGCACCTGGTTGGGTCATTTGTACTGCTGTATTAGCAGACACATTATGCCAAGGGCCTGTGTTGCTACCGGGGGCTCCTGGGTAAAAGTTAACCTTGCCTGAACCAACATCATCAAAGAATACAAGTGGATCACCAGGTGCATTCTTAAGGGAAAGAGTGGGTTCAGTATAGTTAACGTGGAAGTATAATTTATCTCCTCCTCCTCCTAAATCACTGAACCCGATATCAACTCCTGTACCAGTAACCCGCATGAAAGCGCTTTCCCCACCACTACCAGGACCCACCCTAAGTTCATTGGCTAAGTCAATCTCATTGGCAGCAAAGTTGCCAGACCCATCTCTAAGTACAATAGTGTTAGGTATGTCTAGGCTGGTAGCAGCCCCAAAGCCTACAACAGCAGTATTAATGCTTGCAGCTGAGGACCCGCCAACAGAAGCTACCAAAGGATTAGGGTAGGTTCCAGATAAATCGCCCCCAGCGGGGCCTGTTGGGGCTGTGCTGCCAGCTGCAGCCCAGCTAAGATGGCCTGTGCCATCATTCTGTAGAACAGTGGTAGCAGCACCTTGTGCAGCAGGCCAATACAACTCATAAGAGGCGATAACAGAGGGTACCCCAAGAAGGACGGTACCAGAGGTAAAGCCTGACCAGATTACATTGTTAACTAAAGGATTGAGAGAAGGAAATTGATTACTCATGTTACACCATCTTCGCAGTTAAGAATGCATTTAAGACGCCTGTTTGAGTTCCACTCGCTTGGGTGAACTGAAGTCTAACCCAAGGGCCTGCAAAGTTTACCGGATAGGCCATAAAGAAGGAATTAGCTAAACCCAAAAGACTGGTGTTTGCTCCTATAGTGACCCAATTACCCGGATTAGTTACATTGCCCATAAAGTCTTGAGCATAGTCTACAGAGGTTTGTAGATGCAAGTTACCGTTAGAGCCTGCAGTGGAGTTGACTTGATAAGCAATACTGTCTAAACCCCCTGTATTTGAAACTGCAGAGTTAACAACGGCGGCGGTTGTTGGGGAGTTGACTAAAGCTGGGAAGGATGTTAAGCGATTCTTACGTGACATTTGTAAGATCTCCTGTTGGGTTAGGCCCTTTTGGGGCTAGATCGACATAATCGTCATAATTGGGCTGGTGTACCAGGCACTAAGCCTTATTAAGGGCTTCCTGACGCGATTCAGAGGGGGTCTGTGCCATCTTCTCGGCCTTACCCATAGCTGAGGTACCCTTTTTCTTACGAGGGGCACCTTGGGCCTGCTGGGGGCCTTGTGGGGCCATAAAGGTTGACTGCACAGCCATACGGGACTGTTGGGTAAAGGTATTATCCATAGGTTGACCTGTAAACATAGACAGGCTAGATCTAACCTTAAAGGGAACTTGCCCATCCTTGGACATATGTTCAATCATGTTGTTATTGATCTTTTGGACCATAGAGCCATACAAAGCGGGGTATAAGGCCTTAAGGTCTTGTACGTCTTTGGGCTTAAGGCTACCGTCTTTCATATAACCCATAGTAACTAAGGGTTGTTGTGCAATCCCTAGGGTTCTAAAGTAACCTGCTATAGAATCAGCGGAGGGCTCAATAGGAGTGTCTAGGACGCCTGGCTTCGTGGGCATAGGCTTGGCATTGTTTAAATAGTTTATAGCATTTTGGGCTGTAGAGGCTAAAGCTGATTGATGTTGTGGCAGGTAGTGGCCAATAGAACCCCCAACGCCCATCATAGCTTCGGGGTGGGCAGATAGGTCATCGACCCTGTCACTAAGTTTGTCTAGGAGGGCTTTCTCTGGCTTTAACTCACTAAACATTGTGCTAGAACCTGATTCGAATAGGCCCTTAGAGATGTTGTTAAGCATTGTGTCGCCCTTGGCGATAGCATTGATAGCCTCAAACCCAGCTTTTAGGCCTTCCCCAGAAGGGGCCATATCAAGCAAAGGTTTAATTAGAGTAGGCATTATGGTTTTAATAATAGGCTTTAGCCCGTAGTGCCCAATCATGCCCCCGATATACTTACCACCCGGTATACCAGATAGTTGGCCTGCCATTGCCCCCGCCGTGTCAGATGCAACCTCAGAGGCCGCATCACTAGCCTTCTTATAAATGAAGTCTGCAAACTTACTACCCAATGGAGAAGATTTTGGAGGATTCTTAAGACTTGAAAGGGCATCTTCTACTCTATTAGCAGCTTCTTGTACAGGACTTTCTGGATAGGTAGGGTCATAGGCTTGGGGGATATCTTTTGAACTATCTGAAAACTTATTAAGACCTTGTTGTAGGTCTGCTACAAATGCATCTGCCTTGGGACCAAGTTTGGACAGCCACAAGTCCCCTGCCTTACCAAAGATTGCTCCTGTCCCCGCTCCTAACAGACCACTTAGCCCTACGTGGACCATAGCTTGTTGTATAGAACTTGGGTCACTATTAACAACCTTGGACAGTTCATCCATCCCAGCAAATAAGGCATTCTCTACACCAAGCTTTACCGCAGTAGTTGCAACTCTACCGGCTCCAGCAACTCCAGCCAATTCACTAGCCGCCTTACCCGCAGATTCTAACCCACCTGCCAGTGTAAGCCTTGCAAGTCCTGATTCGCCCCCTGTGGCCACAAGAGGGGCTATAAACCCGGCTGCTTTAGACCCATAATAGGTTATGGGATTGGCTTGCTTCATTCCCTCTTGAGCTTCGGGGGTAAGTCCAGCCTCTCTGGCTGCCATTGTGCCCAAGGGGCCTGCAAGGCCTTCCGCACTACCAAGGGCCGCAGTCTTAGCCATTCCAGCTAATCCGCCATACTTCTCTTCATTGGCTGCCTTTTGGTCATCTAACTGAAAGTCAATAGAGCCTTGTGGGCCCTCGGGAGCGGGGGATTGTTGTCCATCTGGAACGAAGTCTACAGCCCCACCCCCCGCAAAGTGCTCACAACCCTCTTTGTGGGCTTGATCCTTTGAACAGAAGTGTTCTACTTCCCCGCCCTCTGCCATTTGGTGCTCCATATTGTAGCACATGCAATTGGGATGGGAATGCCCATAAGACTTACAGGCCCTATTAAGACATATAGGATAATTGGGCATACATTTTACTGAGAAACTTGTCTATAACCTTTGGCAAGGGCCCCTTGGAGGCTGTCTTTGGACACGGTACCACTCTTGCCATCTGGGGCAATAACTGTAACCCGCTCTTCACTGCCTGCTTGGGGAACGTTAAGGCCCTTTTGTTTATAGAATGTGTTTAAAGAATCATTATTCTCTTGTTTAAGACTGTCTAATAGCTTTTGATCTGAGCCTGTGAAGTGAGTACCGCCCATTCCTCCGCCCAACATGGGGACAGACTTTCTATAGATCTTGTTCTCTTCTGGGGTAAACCTAGTTAAGTCAACCAACTCACCCATTCTAAGGTTAATCCTATTCTGTAAACCTTCTCCTTCGGCCCTATTGGCTGGTAGGATTGGTCCAGTGGTCCCTGACTTCTTTAAGAAGGCATCTGCCTCGCCTAGAAGGGACTGTAGCTCTGTCTTTTTAGCCAAGGTCTCTCTATCTTTATCTGCTATAGGGACATTGGCAACACCAACCCCTGGAATATATCTCTTCTCAAAGTCAGCAGCCCCTTGTGGGTCAAACTGTCTCTTATAGGTAAGAAGGGTCTGTGCTCTGGCATCTACTCCAGCTTGTCCAGACGGGGCCCCCTTAACCCAATCCTCCATATGGCCCATGGCGGCCTGTCTAGCCCACAAACCTGCTTGCTGCTTTAATTCACCAATCCCCTGCTGTTGTGCTGCCTGGGCTTGTGGGGTTAAAGCTGCTGCCTTGGCTGCACCAACTTGGTCAGCCATGACGTTAGCATTAATGGATCTAAACACACTATCTCTAACCACTTCATTCTTATATTGCTCACCAAGGGCAGATAGAAGATTATGCTTATTGGCCATATCGGCCTTTTGGGCTTCAAGGTTCCTATCAATTTGATGGTTTAGAAAGTCCATTACAGGATTAGACTTACCCGTTAACCCAGAGCTTATACCACCGAGTAGTAGTCCAATGGCTGTGGCTATTTTACCCCCAGTGCTCTTATTCTCTAAGTAAGCATTAGGATTGATATGACCACCTGCAATGTCAGCAGTGGTCTTTTGGATTTGATCCTTGATAGTCTGTGTGTCCTTTTGGAAGCTAGCTAAATCAGATTGTAAACTGTCTGCATTCTGGCTGTATGCCCCCTGCATGCCCTTGCTTTCAGTCTGTAGGCCTTGGGCCTCAAGTTGCAAAGCTTTCATCCTCTCTGGGCCGCCTGGAAGCTGATTAACGGCCTCTGCAGTGGGATCTGGGGTTGGGGCACCTTGTGCCATACCGGCTGCTGCACCCATACCTGCTGCTGGGGGCTGGGGTTCAGCGGGGGCTTGTGCAGTTGGTTGGTCTTGTGGGACTTGGGGGGCTTGCTGTTCCGGGGCTGCTTGAAAGTCTGGAAGGGCCTCTGCACCCTGCTTATGGACCATAGCATTCCTAGGCAAGGCCCCAGAGGCTATAAGATCATCCTCAGTGCTTTGTAGGTTGGGGTCCTGTACGGGTTCATTGGAGCCCTGTGCTTGATGTAAGGGAAGCTGTTCCAGTCTCTTCCTAAGAGAAGGGGTTAAGGCATCCTTAACGATATGAATCTTGTGTCCCATGTTATTCTGCATGACTGCAGACTTGGGATCATCTGAGACCTTCTTAAAGTTCTTGAAGTCCATATTATTTACCTTTACGGCCCCTACTTTTAGCTAATGTGGCCTGTACAAACTGTGCTGCCTTATTGGCTGCATCCGGGTGCTCTGCAATGCTCTTGGGGATGACAATCTCACCGGGGCTAAGCATAGCGGGGACTGTGTCATTCTTAAGGCTGTCACCTTTAGTCTTAGCCTTACCTGGAACCATCTTACCCTTAGAAAGTTCAGATCCTTTAACAGGGGTCTTGCCTCCCTTGGACATACCTAGAAGGCCCCTCTCTGCCATACCGGCTGGGCCGGGGGCAAACATGCCCTTACCGCTGCTACCGGGTTTATTCAACAAGGCATCTACGCCCCCGGCTCCCCCAAAGGACCCCGCTAATAGTTGGCCTGCCATAGACATTGGACCACCAACACCACCACCGTCTGCATACCCGATGACAGGTATGGGTTGTGGGGTTTTGTCAGGAACTTCTCCGCCCTTGGCCATCATAGCCCCAATGATAGCCCCAATTCCTCCTAGGACACCTCCGCCCAATTGACTAGAGGCTTGGGTATTGCCCGTTGCAATAGCAGCATTAACATTTTGAGCTTGTTGGTAGTTAGCCACATTACCTGCATTTTGGGCAGCATTGCCAGCTACACCTGTATTAAGTTGTTGCCCTGCTTGTTGACCAATCTGGGCTTGTTGTTGAGCCGCTCCTTGCTGCGCTGCTAACCGCTGCTGGGCCATCAAAGTAGCCCCTTGTCCCACTGCCTGCTGTTGTGTAGCGGCTCCTTGTTGGGCTATTTCACGCCCCATAAGGCCTGCATTGGCAGATGCTCCCCGTTGGCCTGCCATAAGGGCTGCTTGATTGGCCACATTGGCCCCTGTATTCTGGTTAAGGGCTGCCTGGGCTGGGTTAGGGCCTTGTCCAGCTGCTTGGGCCATGTACTGTTGCTCTAAAGCTTGTTCATTCCCCATATTGCCTTGGGCTTGGTTAAACCCTGCATTAGCTATCGGTGTGTAGTTAAGTTGAGTGGTGGGGGCTAGCTGAGCTTGATATGAAGTCTGTCCAGTAGTGCCTAGAATGCCTGGAACCATCATTTGGCCCCCGCCTGGCACTGAAGGGGTGGGAACTCCCAATTGGTTTGGGGTTGCACCCGCACCTTGAAAGAAGTTCCAAGCGTTGTTAGCATTAGGGGGAGGGGCTATAGGGGCTGTGCCAATGGGGGCAGCAGAGGGGGCTTGGCCTAAATCAACACCACCGCCTAAGTCAAAGTATTTAGCTCCCCCGCGCATCCTAACTGCATCCACAAACTCTTTATGTTTATTCTTCTTAGACATTCATTAACCTGCTTGTTGATTCGAGGGTATCGGAGCGTAAGGCTTCTTAACACCTACGATACAGTTTAAACCGCTTAGTGTCAGGCCTGGGCCTGCCACTGTGTGAAAGGATGGGTCAAATACTTCCTCTATGGTTATCTGGAAGGCCTTGCAACGCTGTCTCTCTAGGAATATACGCCAGTTCTCTAGCGGAGTGGGCCCACCATAGGGCGTATGCCCGTCACTACCATAATACGGGTCCGATGTAGACCCATAAGGATACCCATAATTAGCCGGTGCTATAAGGTTAGATTGTGTAGCCGAGGAGTTGTAGTCATAGGCAATAGACACATTAAGCTTATGTGGGCTAAGGAAGGTTCCAAGGAAATAGAACCAATAGGCTCGCATGTACCCACGTAGACCCGCTAATTGCAGCCAAGAGGTGGTAAAAGACATTAGCACAGGGCTTGGGCCATCCAAATAGGTCCCAGGCTTCTCTTGTGACACAAAGCCCCTACTGTTAACTATGGTATGTAGGTCTTGAAAGATTGTGCCAGCCACAGAGGGAATGCCATTGAACTCCCCCCATTGATTAACAAAGTAATCAAACATAAGTGTTACACCGTTGTCCAGTGCAAACCTAATCTGGTTAGTGGCTGGAATAGCCAAGGCAGATGTAACAATGTTACTATTGAAGTCCTCAACAGGGGCACCTATATAGCGGGTGCTTAGGTCTCTTCCAAGAAGCCATATCCCTTTGTTGCTCTGAAACATGAGGCCTTCTGGCGTCATGACGATAGAACGAGTGTTAGCGCATCCGGCTGCTGTAGTGATAAATATAGGTTGGCTATAGTTGTTATTGGCCCCTGTGTTGTCTGGGCCTGTGCCATTGATATAGTACAAAGCGTTTCTCTTAAAGATGATTAGCTTGTCATCCATTGGGTACAGGGCTGTAATATCCCCTGTAGATCCTTCAACTCCAGTAGAGGGGGCTATAAAGAGGGTAAATAGATCACTCATCTCAACAGGGGTTGATTCAATCACCTGCTTAGAGAACCAAAGAAGGTTTGGGTCCTCTGCATCCACTAACCAGAATCTATCATCAAATAGAGCAAAGATGTTAGAGGCTGGGCCCCCAACATCCTCTACAACCCCTCCAGAGGTATATAGAAGGGTATTGCCAAGGATGGAAGCATCTGACAGTGTGTCAACAAAGGCGATTGAATCAACGGTAGGGTCATTAACAACCGGGCCACTAACCGTAGGAACGCCTATGGGGGTGACTTCATAGTAAGACTGTTGGGCCACGCTCCATCGGTAAATCTCAATCTTAACTGGACTAAGGATCTTATAGGTGAGCCTCAGAGTTGGCACATTAACCGTGATACTACCAATTATCCCTGTACCCGTTGTAGTGACTGGTATGGGGATAGAGGGGGCACTTCTAAAGGCGTTACCTTGGTTGTCTGTCCAAGAGTATACCGTTTGATACCAATAGACCTTGGCATTAGTTGCACCGTCTGGCTGGGCCGCTATATGACCCCCTGTGGCGCTCCACGTGGCCTCTACGCTGTCAGGATACAAGAAGAAGTCATTCTCTACTGGAAGGTACCCATCATAGCCCCAGAGGAAGCCCCCAGAGACCATAAGGTTCTTGCCTGTCTCAGCAGAGGCTAGCCCATCTGTGGTAATAGTGAACTCAACCAGGTTAACTCCTACTTGGCTGTATACGCCCCCAGGAGAAGTTCCTGTGGGGGGCGCTGTGGCCTTGCTGACAGGCTCTATCAGATCTTTAATCAGATAGGCCATGTAGATTGAGTTACCCTGCACTGTGGGGATAGTAGGGTTGTCCTTGTAGCCTGAGGCATTCTGATAAGCCAACCGGGCTATAACCTGCCCATCAAGATTCAATAAGAAGTATGTGGACTGTATCGGGGACTGATATACCGCTAAGAAGTAAGTTACACCGTTAACCAATACTGCCCTAGAGGCCAACCCAACGGATCTAACAAAGATGGTTGTAGCACCAACTGAACCTGCAGCAGTTACAGTAGTCTTTTTAAGAAAGTGAGTAGGAATGGCTGCATCATAGGTGTAGTTGTTAGAGAACTCTTGGATTATGTTAACAGACCCATTTATGGCAGTTGAAGTTATATATAGTATACCTGCTGTGGTGGTCCAAGTGGTTGGAGCCAGTACAGGGAATAAGGCTGTAGTAAAAGAAGCTACTTTACCAATCGGGGTACCAGCATTGTAGTAAGAGGCATAGATAACAGTAGAAGATCCTGTGGTGTCTGCTGCAAGGCTTAAAGAGTTAGAGGTGATAGTATCAATTGTGATAGTAGTGTGGAGGGTTAGAGTAGAATCTAGATAGGTCATTAGGGTGGTACCGCTAGTATTACCACTCCAAGCTATATAGAAGTTATTTCCTACCGGAAGTCCTACATGAAACACTCCTGTACCAGAGGTACCTGTAGAGCTAATGTTTACAGCGGGGGATACAATCCCTGTGAGGGCATTAACCGCTATATACTGTATGTGATTGGTTCCCCCAATATTTGTGGTGAGAAGTATTATGAAGTAATTGCCAAAGAGGGTTACACTCACCATTGGGTAAACAGTGCCAGCCGTGGGTACAACAGCAGTGGGGGGGATTATATTCTGTCCCGTAACCGCATCTGCCATTACAAACATTACAGTAAAAGCGGCCCCATCATACTCTGTGTAAGAAGTTAAGACTGACCCATTGGGGGATACGGCTGCATCTGCCTGTACCTGGGTGAAGTTATTCCTAACCAAAGACATTGTGTGAAGCTTGGCGGGATGAAAGTGTCCCTTAGTTACCCATTGGTTAGTGCTAAGCGATAGGGCCTCGAAGTTGGTACCAATAGCCGTTAAATCCCCGTTAAAGGTAGTAAGGTAAGAGCTATCAGTGTTGTCAATAAGGGGTGTTATCTCTGGGAAGCCGTTCCTCTTAGTCAATCTTCCAACCTTATCAAACACTGTGTTCACTAAAGATAAGAAGTTACCAACGGGTACCTGATAAGGGTCTACCTTAAGGTTTAAACCACCTTGAAAGTTAATATTGATAGGTTGTTTAACTGGTTGGGGCATTACAACTCATAGGCTAAGAGGGTACAGTTGTTAACTTCTGTAACCGAGTTGATGCTAGTTCCAGAGATATCTACAGAATATGTATAGGTACCGGCCCCTATAACGTCTATAAAAGACCAACTAGAAGGGGGGACGTATACCCTAGTTCCTGGGGCAAGATATGCTCCTACATTGGAAATAGAGATAGTAGAGGCTCCTCGTAGAAGGGTTACATTCCCAGAAACTTCTATAGTAGACCCACCCTGGTTGCCGACCCTTATACCACTAGCACTCCCAGTTGGGTTTAAGATCAATACAACAGGCCTTCCAGTGGTAGTTATAGTTACCTGGGCCACTAAGGTTGAAGCGGTTCCTAGGGCCTGTTTAAGGCCTGTGTTACCACTAACCTGCTGCCCAACAGCTGCCTGCTTGGGCCGTGTAACAGATCCATCTGCCAATTGTGTAGTATTTACTCCAGAGGCAACTACCCCAAGTTGGTTGGAAGTAATTCCTATAGTTGTACCGTCAACAGAGTATGCAGCTACCATGTTACCGGCATTGTCCAGGGTCATGATTTTCTGGCTAGCTGGTAATGCTGGGAGGGTTATAGAGTAACCGGATGCAAGGCTAGTTGGGGCCTGAAGGAGAATGAAGTTACCGCTTGGGGTGGGGTAACTTCCAGGGTATCTAATAACCATTGAGGCTACATCAATATTGGCTGCGGAAACTCCATCATCTGCTAGGAACTGGAATGTGCTCTGGGCATTGACCCAAGAGATGCCTGCACCGCCAATGGGGGTAGAAGGGAGGCCTTGGATGTTACCTGTACCGGCATTAGGTGCTCCTGCCTTGGTCAATTGAATGACGTTACCGGCTGAATCTTTATAGAATAGATCCGTACCATTGCTAAAGGTACTGAGCATAGACGGGGTGCCAGACACAGGGGCAGAATATACCAAAGAGTTGACAGAAGTGAGGTTAAAACCGTTTAAGGGGAAGTCTTGATTGATAAGGATAGAAGCGGAGGTAAGTTGGACACCCTTGCCTGGGGTGTGGTCATGGGCATCAATGAGGCCTAAGTCTGCATTAAGTAATGTGGCCCATGTGGGGGAAAGCGTGTTACCAATACCCGGTTCCGTTAAACCCATATTGGGCGTTACAAGAGGATTTGCCATATTAGAAGATCCAAAGAGATACAGTCACAACTGCATCTGAAGTTATAGGTACCGTTAGGAGCGGGGTTTGGTTCTGGTTGGGATTGACATATAGGGTTGCTGCACCATCTATGTTAACCACAAACCATCCGATCCAATTCCTTTGTAAACCATGGTTGACTTGATTCAATCCTACGATTAAGGGGACCTCAACCATCTGTCCCTTTAGGATGGGGTTCTCAAGAACTGGATTGATGATAGAAGCCCATTTGGGCTGCATCTGTTCCAGTGTGAGCTTTTGGGGTAGATTCATCTACCACCCATAACCTTGGGTACCACCCCACCCACCACCGCTTGAACCGTCTGGGCCGTAACCTTGTGCGCTCCTAGCATCTGCAATCGTGTCTGCTTGGCCTTCATCCCTGTTGGGGGCCGCACCCTCAATCCTAGATTTAAGGAATAGAAGTTCACTGTCAAGCTTAGAAGTGTCAGTCTCTTCCTTGTCTAGGGCATACTTAGCAGCCCTAACAATTACATACCTAATCCATCCGTTGTATCCTTCGGATATGTCGGTGTCTTGGAGCAATTGGACACGTCTAGGTATATACCAAATGCCAATAGGCTGATTGCTAGAAGGCTGGGGAATGAACCTAATGCTATTACCCAAGAATCTATACTGAAGCCCAAACACTCCATAAATAGTGGATGCGGTGTTAGGAAACACATATCTGTTCCTGTCTATAAAGTTATATCGGCTTACCGTTACAAAGCCGTTGGGGGCGTTGTTAAGACCTAAGTCTATACCAGCCAGTTTGTATATGGGAGGAGGAACCACACTAGACCCATCTGCAAGCTTAAAGGACGTTTGTCCATCTGGCATAGGGTAAGTAGAGGCACTTGGGGTTGTAGTAAAGTAAACGGGCTGGTACATCTGGTAATCTTCATATACTGTAGTCACCAAGTCATATAGCTCATCTGCAGCTAGGTTAATAAACTTGTTCCACTCGGGCATAGACACAAAGTTGCCATTAACCCTATCAGCCATCTGTTGCGAGGCTAGGCGAATGGCAAACAGAGACATTTGGCCTGATACAGTGGGTATCTCAAAGGCTGCAAGCCCATTGGCTTGTGTCTGATTGTAATTGGAGGTTCCAGAGAGATTGACGGATGCTACCTGGTAGTAGTATGCAACACCAACTAGAGCCGTTGTGTCTAGGTATGAGTTGATTACAGGAGAGGCTACAGTTGTGTAGTTAAGACCGTCTATGGAGCGCTGTACAGAGTAACTAAGGGCCCCTGGAACTAAGTTCCAAGTCAGGAGGATCTGTGCATTCCCCATCTGAACGTAAAAGTTGCCAGGGACACTTGGGATAGCCATAGGTTCCTATAGAAGAAGGGGCGATTGGGTTTTTAGTCCAACCGCCCCGATTGGGGAGGGTGAGCCCCCCAAGGAGAGACTTTTACTGACCGTTAACCGCAACTGAACTATTCGAAAGATAGAAGTTCAATCCGATAACAGATCCGTCTAGCGGGGCGAGAGGCAGGGCATTAGCAAGACATTGTAGCACCATCTGGGCTCCGCCATTTAGGTACAAGTTAGAATTCTGAAGGGTCTGATTGGGATCTCCCACAACTTCAATGGAACTGATACCAGACGCGCTAGGAGCCTGTACAGCTCCACTTCCGCCAATAGAGCCGGAAGCTGAAGCAATGAAGGCTGCACCAAGAGCCGGAACCATTCCCATTGGGAACCCTTTGGCCTGCCATTGAACCAAGGAAGCTGTTCCAAGGCTAACAATGACGTAAGCTTGTCCAGCAACAACAGAGGTTAAGGTAGAGCCAGACAGCGGGGATACAAACCCACTAAACCCAGACAAGTATCTACTAAACTGGTTAGAGAACTGAACCAAGATGTAACCTGGGGCAGGGTTAGGATTAACCATACCATAGTTACCAATTCCAGGAGTTCCAGCCAATGGCTGCACATTGATGATAGATGCAGCACTTAAAGTCACTGCACCGTTCAAGGCAATCAAACTTCCATTGACAGTTCCGCCGAGGGTATCCGTAATGCTGGCTACAGCAATAACGTTACCTTGGAATACTCCAGCAGAGCCCGAGTTAATCGTAGCGGAGCTACCAACAATCCAATAAACGTTAGAAGCCTTAGCACCACCACTCAAAGTGATGGTAGGAATTCCTCCAGCGCCCGTTACAAGGGTACTAGCTGCTTTAAAGATGTACACTCCATTGCCGTTGAGGATAAGGGTACCGTTGCCAGATTGGGCTAGGTTGAAGGTTCCACTCGATTCACTGTACACACCTGGGACAAGGGTTTGTCCATCAAGGGTCGAGGAAATGGGGGTAGCACTTCTGGCTGCCATTTCCGTATAGGCAGCTTGGGCCTGTGCTTTAGCAGCAGAGGCAGCCGAATCAGCTACATGCTCTTGTCCTGAGAAGGTTCCAGGCGGAAAGCCTGTGACAGACGTTCCAGGGAAGATACCGATATTCCCGGTAAGAACGCTACTTCCGGTGTTAGTCAAAGCAGACCCACCAAACATAGCATAAGTCCTAGCAAGACCAAGATTGGGGCTAAGCAGGGGGGCAGCATCGGAGTTCATAAAAATGTTAGCAATACCCGAGCCTTTAAGGCTTCTGATACCAAGACCATTGCCATTCTGGCTGTCTACAACAAAGTTACAGCTAAGCAGGATGGGGTAAGCTTCATACTGATAAAGCTTGTTATTCGGGTAGTTGAAGAGCGGTTGATACGGGGGGACGTTGGGAAGAGACATTAGTTGTGTTCCTTATATGCCCATTTTTTAATCCCCAGCAATAGGTTATATGGGCAAACCTAGCGAGAAGAGCCTGTAAGGGGCCTAAGGACTGCCTAGGCTGTACTTGCTCTATACTTGGGTAAGTGTACCAAAAGAAAAAGCCCCCTAGGTTGCCCTAGGAGGCTCAATCTTTGAATTATACTAGATACTACGCACTCAATTGAATACGGAGGTTCCAGCCTGGGGCATTACAAGTATAGTTGTAATACGCACCAACTCGGACTTCGAGGGCATCCGAATTACCGACACGCAGACCTTCAAGCCCTTCCAGGCCGTAGGTAAGAATGTGCGGGGCTTTGTCCAAGCTTCTCAGCTTGAACGTATCCATCGTAAGGGCAAGACCCTGCTGCGGCGTCGCGTTGCGATCCGCATACACAGTCAAGTAACCATACGCACTGTGGAACCGGATGCCTTCAAAGGCAACGTCCGCTTCTTGATGCTTAATATCAACATACTGCACCTTAGCGCCAAGAGCATTCTCAAGGGCGGTGTAGCTGTTAAAGTTAAGAACCATCACATCCGGATCGGCACCTTCTCGGTTTGCAAATCCAAGCGCATTAATAACACCTTCTTCAATCGTATACGAAGAGGCATTATAACGGAGCCCAGCAAGACGGGTAGGATCTACAGAGCGGTTAACGCCCCAGAAGTTATCCGACAATCCGGGATCTGCCAGCGGTACCCAGGCCAAGAAGCCTGAGGCTGCGAGGTAAGAGCCGGTTTGGCCAATAGGACCAAAACCTGAACCACCTGCAGGCGGGATGTCTCCCTGCACCGTAACTGCATCGGCATTGGCCCAATCAGTCTGAGGAGCACCCTGTGCTACCGTAAACTGAATAATGCCAGTGTCACGCTGAACCGAACTAACCGTACCAAGGTCAGGGGTAGAGGGCGAGCCCGTAGGCTTAACCGCTCCGCCATCCGTAGCCGAGGCTTGGATAGTCATGCCAACTTCGAAGTTAACCACTTGCTGGGGGTTACTCAGTGTGAACTGGTAAACTCCGGCAGACGGGTTCGAGATGACAGATCCGATAAAACCGCGAGTAGCGGTTCCTGAACCGAACTGTTCAAACGCCATGTTGTTAGACAGGTTCTTGATGCCCCCATCCATTTCACGCTTCATTTCATCAACAAAGCTTCCGGCATTAGAACGGGTTTGCTCAATGAGCAAGTTCGTGATAGTGACCAACTGATAGTCCTGAATGATATACACAAAGAACGAATCGTATTGGTTCGGGGTCTGGTTGCCTTGAGCATTGCTAAAGGTGTGCGAACGGCCCTGAGGGTCGCCGAACTGAATTGGACACGGGATGTACTTACCAGCTAACCCATCCGTGCTTTCATCCTTGGGGATTAAAGCGAAGCTGGGGTTCTTGGAATACACCAAGTCCTTCATAAAGGATTGATCATCAATATACAGTTCCTTTAGAACCGAAATGGATGATGCACTTGTTGCATAACTAGCCATGATTTACTATTACTTTCTTTTAGCCTGATTGATAGCGTCTTGAACCTTCAAGACTGCCCTATCTCGGGCTGTTAACGGGCGTTGTGAGGCACCCACGTTTGTTAAAGTGTTTACTCTAGGAGTTTGTTGCGTTAGCTGCGCGGTATTGGCTTCTGACTGCTCTGCAGCCTGCCCAAACTTAGCTTTAATCTTGCTGTACTTGCTCATCTTCTCGTATTGTTTCATCAATCGACTAGTGAGCTTTGCTTCGATTAGACTGGCAGCTTCTTCTACATCAAGAATCTCCCCTTCTTCATCAAAGACAGCGGTGATTAGCTTAACCACTTCCTCGGTTTGACCCTCGGATTTGATTGTCTCGAACTCTGGGTTAGAATCGACCAAAAGCTTAGCGTCACTTCTAATCTGCTTAACCGCTGACTGATAGGCTGCTTTATCACGTTGTGCTAAAGTACCATTCTCCGGGTCTGTGATACCCAAGAGTTTAGTCTCTAGATCTGCAATTCTGTTTAGTAATGCTTGTTGGGGGTCGTTAGCGGAAGCCTGATTGATTTGTAGCTCAACCAGTTTATCAGGAGTAATGCCAGCTTCAGAGAGTACTTTAAGTGTCTCAGTAGTGATGCGGTCTTTAGTGACGTAGTTTGCTTGATCTTGCTTCCAAGCATCCTGAGCCGCTTTTAGATCTCTCTGGGCTTTCCTTACCTGCATTTCCTTGCGAGCCAAGGATGCAGCTTGAGGACTTAGTGGCTCGCTATTCGCTTCAGCGGGGGCCTTAGGTGCCTCAACAGTATTGGGAGTTTGTACCGCTTCTTGGCCTGCAGCCAAGCCGGAAGGGGGCGGAGCTATATCAGACAAGGCCTGCCCATCAATCCTACCTGTCATTTGGGGTTGTGCCTGGGTTGGGGCTGTGAACTTGTTTAGCTTGGACATTTCCTCCCTACGGGCCGTAGATCCCATGGGTCTGGGAACCACAGGCTGTGTGGGGGATTTATTCATAAGCCTGGCCTTTAAGGCTTCAGCCCTGGAGGTAGAGGCTGTGGGTCTGGCTATAGAGACTTCCTGCCTAGTGATTGTGGCAGATTTGGTGTTAGAGTTTGTAGAACTGGCTTTGGGGGTTACGTTTAGTGCCATTGTTACTTTCCTTGCCTCTAGCTTGAGGCGTTAAGCGTTGCTGCGCTGGTTAGTTAGAAACTGTCACTGTGTGACAGGATTGGGAGAATTCGGGATTAATGGGCTTGTAGGGGCTGGTTGCGGATTGGCTTGGGGCATTGGTTGAGGCATAGGCGGGGGCATGGCTGCTTGCTTCAGCACTTCTATAGTTGAGAACCAATCTCTAAGCTTCTGCATCTTCTCTTCCTCAAGTTTACAGGTAGCATACAGGTTGATATACTGTACAACTATCTGTTCAGCCTTGGGGATAGGTAAAAACTGATCTGGGGCCTCAAACTTGCCCTTCTCGACAATTTCATCAAGCATCATGTAGATTCTCTCTACAGCTGCGTTGGCTAAAGTCTCATGTTGGCCTAAGTCTGGGAAGTCAAGGAGCCTCATGCCCTCTTGAATGTCCACATAGCCGCTCTGTATCCATTCGGTTACAGTGGCAAGCCTTCCAGCCGGATCTTTGGGCAAGGATGATTCTGTATAGGCCTGAATAACAAAAGTGTCATCTAGTTGAGCGAGATTATTGATCTCAATTGCTTTGCGGCCCTTACGTCTGTCCACAAAGACAGTCTCATAGGTACCATCTCGCTCTACAATGTCTTTTACAACATCCATATAGAGATAAGCGCAGTCTACATAGAAGTTTGAGTATCTCTTATCGAGGGCAGCGAACCTTTCAGCATTAATGTCTCTATAAACTCTCTGAGCCTCGCCTGAATCAAGTCCAGCTGGCTTCTCGGAGGTTGCAGCTAGCTCTGAGGCCCCCTCAGACTTATAACAGCGCTCTATGATACTATCACGCTCTGCATACATCTCGGTTGGAACGCACTGAGAGACTTCATAGGTTGGTTTTGTGCCTTGATAGGGTATAAGAAGCCCAATCTTGTTAGCAAAGGAGGCTTTATTAATCTTAGAGCCCATTTCATAGAATACTCTGGGAACTCCAGTGAGCTTAATGGCCTTAGAGATGGTATCCAACATGCTGTTAAGCTCTAATTGGCTTCCCATCTGGGTCTCAGCAATGCTCATTGACCAAAAGCCAAGAGCTTTCTTGTGGTGGTGAAGGAAAGCGAATGGGAAGTGGTCTTTCTCCCACTCTTCATCAAACAATTCACCGGCTGAACAGGCAATTGTGTGCCTTCCATCCCCAGCATCTTGGCCCGAAGGTAAACTCCAGCCTTCAACAACCATAACTAGGTCTGAGACTGTCTTAGAAGCTTGTGAGGACTTATCAACTGTGGCCTTCTCAGCCTTCTCGATAATGTCTTTATACTTTGGGAACATGGCCATTAGGACTTCTCTATCATAGAGGGCCACTTCATACATTCTACGGGGATTGCCAAAGGCCGATTCTTGTAAATCTACAAAGAGATTGGTGATAAGCTTACGTTCAATAGCCACTTTCTTATCTTGGCCTTCAAAGATCTTAAGGCATCCTGTTCCAGCCCATCCAAGAGCATCTGTTAGGATGAACTCACCTGTCTCATACATCTTAGTTCTAAAGAACTCACCTAAGATAAAGCTATTAAGCTTCTTGGCTAGGTTACGTTGCTTGTAGTCACCATTGTCTGTGAGGAACTTAGGAGCGGGTCTTGTCTGGGTAAGTCTAGATACGAGGGTATCAGTGATGGACTTAATGACGTTGTATACGGGCCTATTAGGGGCAAGGGGAGAATATTGATCCATTAGGGACATGTTAGCCCCAATGAAGCTAAAAAGAGCTTGTCCACTGTACAGCCTGGCATGTACAGCAGCTTGTCTAAGCCTGGAGGATTGACCCTGCTTTAGATAAGCAAAGGTTGAGCACAGTTGTTGGGCCCTAATGACTTCATTCTTCTCTTCCCACCAACGGTAGCCCTGGTTGGCTTGGTTGAGAGAAGAGTTTTGGGTCTTAAATATGTGTTCAGCCCTATCAGGCTTTTGTTTTGGACTAGTTTTAAAAGACATAAGATCTATAGGCCTTCAGTTGGGGGCGTAGCAGAATAGAAGAGGAGATCCTCTTCACTAAGTTCTTCATCCTCAAGTTCTTCCATTGTGGTTGGAAGCTTCTTGTTAGATACAGGGGCTATCTCAGAGAGGACTAGGTTTAAATCGGTTGATTGGTATTGAAGGACCCCTTGGGCCCTAAGGAGCTTGAGAAGCTCTTTCAGTTGCTTGATATCCGGTAGGACCATGGGCTACATCCCCATTCTACGTTTTTTACGGTCTCTCAGAATCTCTGACACTAGGGAAGCATCGCTAGTATCGTGTTCACTATCTTCCATAGAGTGAACCGGCTCAAGGTCCAATCCACGACTATCTCTGCCATCTTCTTTAGGGGCATTCATTTCATCGGCATCCTTGGTCTCATAAGAATCAGAAGGGGCATCAATTGGACTTCCCTTGTCATCATCCCCTACTTGAGAACTTTCAGTGTCCTCTCCTTCATAAGATTCTACAGAGCCGCCTTTGGCCATCATACGCCGCTTGCGGTCACCCATTACTTCAGCAGCCAAAGACAATGCTTCAGAAAGACGAGGCAAGTCCTCTTGCATATCCGAATCTTCCTCAGAAGAGAGACCCGGGTCGACCATCGGAGTACCACCGCCATGCTCGGGATGGAGTTCTTCGTTTTGGGCATCTTCGGGGCTTTCCATTGGTTTAGAGTGAAGAGGTTTCATATCGTCAACGGCCCCGCCTTCAGCCATAGCTTTGCCGCCATGGGCCATACACATACCACCTGATTCATAGCAATCAGGACAGCCTTCCATTCCGGTAGGGGAACTATTAGCCTTCTTGGCCAACCCACCTTTAGCCATATTAGCCTTTTTAGTGCCATAAGCTATAGCCAATGCTTGCTTCTGTGGTTTACCGTGTTTCATTTCAGTCCTTATGTTGGATTTAAAGGCCTTATCAGACGATGATTGCTTTAAAGGCATGCTGGAAGCCTCCCCGTATACTTGGGCATATGTATCACTTAGCAGTATTTATTGGGTTAACTTGGTATGATACTTGCTATATATAGCCGGGGTATAGGTAAGTCTTAGCTCCTATATGCTCTTACTACTCTTTAAGTATCTAGCCGGCATAAGGTATAGCCTACCATGACTGTCAATATAGCACGTGTCTGTCTATATTGTCTACAACTATTTTAACTTATTTTACGCCTTTTCTTAAACTGTGAATCATATCGACCCTTTGGTCTAGATAATATTTGTATATTACCATTGTCTAAGTCTAGTTCAGGCTCCTCAGGCTCACCCCTTTCTTCCTTCTCCCTCTCAACCCTCTCTAGCTCAGCATTGAACATCATGTCAGCTTCCTTGTTGCTCCAGGCTAGGGTACCAAACTCAGGTTCTTCCTTAGGGGCTTGATAGGAGAAGCTATAACTCTCCCTCCAAGCATACAGCACAGCGTCACATATATCAGAATGGAAGCGTTTAGAGACTACTCTCTTCTCAGGGGTTGAGTGGTCATGGTCCCATTCAACCTTCATAGAATCCTGTGCAAACCTACTGTTAGCCTTGATCTTAAGCCTACCCGTCCTAAGGGCATCGTTCATTAGCTCTATGTACTCAACCTTCCTAACCTTCTCAGCTGCAACCATAGGAACCTGGAAGCGTTTAATGATCTCCTCGGCTATCTTCTTACCCAAGCCTCCTGTGTCAATGACAATCTTAGTTACATCATAGCGAGCCCTTATGGCTTCTATCTGTGCCACAAGGCTTGTTATGTCCTGCTGCTTCTCAATACGTTCTTCTAAGAGGTATGTGTTAGGGGAAGTAGTAGAGTATGCCAGAAGTGCTATAGCGTCACTGTCACTAAAGCCAATGTCAACACCAAGGATGTATGTCCAATCGCCTTGTGGCAGTCCATTGTAGTCGTTAATAAGGGGATTGTACTTGTAGACAAGGCTATTCTCATCCTTGATCCATTTACCATACCATTCCCTTTGGATGCTGGGGTCCTCTGAGGTTACACCACGTCGCTTCAACTCCCTATCTAGCATCTGTTGGTGAGTAACCTCCCCACTACGGATGGAGGGCCACATGTGGTTATCGAAGAAGGACCAACTGTGGTGAGCCCAAGCAGGGTTGTGGTCAACCTCATAGAAGTAACCAGATGGTATGGGCCCAGGCGTGCCTATCATGACTAAGGAGCCATTACTATCCATTAGGGCTGGAGCTAGCACGTCATCTATCAGTTCCTTGATGTAGTCAGGAAAGGATTGAGATTCATCCAAGTAAACCTTCTTAATGGCTAGCCCTCGAAAGTCCTCAATGGATGTTCTATCGGAAGCACCCGCTAAGTAGATCATGCTCTTATTGGCTAGGGTTATCGATAGTTCCGATTCATTGAAGGTTGCCTTAATACCAAACTTATCAATGAGCTTCTTGAACTCCTTCCACACCACTTGCTTAGCATCCCGCCTAGATCTGTTAATGTAGATGAATGTACACGCAGGGTTGGACAAGGCCGAGTACACCAGGTCTGCCACACAAGCTATGGTCTTACCGGCTCGCCTCGTGGTCACAGCAACCTTGAAGGGGTTAGGGTCTAGCACAAAGGCTAGCTGCTTGTCAAATAGATAGTCCTCTAGCCTGAAGTGGCCTTGGGCTGCCATAAGGCCTTTACGGATGGCTAGCTCCCTTAGGGCCGCCTCACGGCTAATCTTGGGCAATTGTGTTGTATGCTTCTTAGTCATAATGTTTATGGGGGGCCTATACCTACCTATGGGTTGGAGGCTAACAATCGATCCTGGGGCATTCTAGGGGCCTTAGACGGACTATTAGGAGCGGGGTTGTGCCATGGTCTATCTAGCCTTAAGGGCCCCCTGCAACCTTTATGCCACCCATTGGCCCCTATCTTCCCCCTGCAACTCTTATGCCCACTAGTGGCCACTGTCTTGATGATGCAACTATTAGGCCATAGCGGCTATGCCAACCATTGGCCCATAGATTGCAGGGGGACCTATTTGGCCTTACCTGCCTTACCCTTCCCCATTCCCCTGCTAATAATAGCCTCTAGCTGTCCCTCTGTAGCCTGCTTGGTTGTCTCAGCCTTCACAACCTTCCTATCAGCTGCTAGGGCCTCGTCTATGGCCCTCATTTCCCGTATTAGTTTGATGTAATGGACTAGGTCCTGTGTGTTGGCGTGGCTAAGCTTCTCTGTTATAGATAGCGAGGTTAGGTGCTCTATCTCTCGACGGAGGATAATGAATGCTTTAGTGGATAACCGTTCAAGTTTGTTGCCCATTGTACTCCTTTAGCCTGTACAATTGGGTGAATGTATCGATAACGTATAGAGACCAACACTTGTCCTATTGTACACACTCAATTCACTGACTAAAACTTCCTATTAGGCACAAACTAGCCTTAACCAACACATTCATAGCCTATAACTTATACAACATATTTAACTTTATAGCCCATAAGCTATTGAATTAACATTATGGCACATTCGATGCATTAATTAAATCCCAAGAGGTGAGTATGTATAACAGTGAAACTTGGAAAGATGCTGGATACAAAAAGATGAAACGACATGATAAAAATAGTGTTTATCTTTGGGATGGAAGTAAAACAGAGTTGTGGGTTAAGAGCCCTCACTTTGCTGGTTATACAGTCATTATCGGAAAAACTAAGTATGAGTTTATAGCAACTGTTCCCGAAGTTAGGTTTTGTGAGGAGCATCAAGTTTGGGAGGAAAAATGAAACTCACAGTCAAACTAGTAAACGGTATTCCAATGGCCACGATTGAGGATCAACCTAAATGCGAAGGTGGTCACCCCGTTGAAACAGACGGCGGACCGTGTGATGTAGCAGAATGCCAAGCATGTTGCCCACACACTGAGCATGACCACTACATCTGCCTTGATTGTGGATATGAAGGCGAACCGAGTGATTGGTATAATGAAGATGAGGGGAGTGACAGATGATTAACTTTATTTACCTAGGATTAATGTTAATGGCCTTCTGGACCTTCTTTGCTCTTATAGCTGTATACTTGAATGGGAAAGGATTGTAATATGATCAAACTATTATTGGTTACATTGGTTTTGTTGGTGCTAGTTGTTACATCAGGTTGTGCTAGCACACCACACAGAGCACATTACATGCCAAAGGGTGTTAAGGCCATGCCAACCTGTAAATGGAATGGTGGATGTTTCATGAAACTAGTTCACTTAGGAGAATAATATGTTTAGATTGGTTAGCTTTGATAGAGAAGGTAAAAAATTAGAACACTCTGGCAAGCAAGCAGCATTCTATGGATTGTATTATGGGAACAGTTTGATTCAATACTACAACACTGTTCAAGCCCTTAATCGGGCTGTAGAAGAGATGAATTCAATCATAGTCTCCGAAGAGGACACGAACAGTGTTAAAGAAGCAGCATAGACCAGCTAAATACCAAGTGGGGGGCCAAGTGGGGGGCCAAGTGAGGGGCCAAGGGGAGAACCAAGTGTTGGATAAACTAAAATGACTATTAAATACTTAAAGAATGGGCACGTTATCGTAACACTTGGTGTAACCACTAAATTGTTTTATACTAGAACCCAGTTTGATAAATGGTTTAGAGAAAGACAACCAAAGAAAGATATGGTAACCAATTTAACATGACTAAACATAAACTAGTAAGGGACCAAGTGTGGGACCAAGTGTGGGACCAAGTGGGGGGCCAAGTGTGG